>Ga0160450_100012_pt1 | contig 248673 bp, 226 predicted proteins | sample HID1975K_E1MG_FD_108257 | JGI IMG/M metagenome (GOLD analysis project Ga0160450, IMG submission 108257) | Enriched soil microbial communities from UW Madison campus, WI, USA - HID1975K_E1 MG | ecosystem: Environmental > Terrestrial > Soil > Unclassified | place: USA: Madison, Wisconsin...
AGCCGTCACGCTGCCCGCCTCCCGATCAAGCGCCTCGAAGAACCTCTCCCGCAACTCCTCAGAAACCACGATCCCCGCAACTCCCTGAACTCAGGGTGTTGCGGGGATCGCTAGAACCCGCCGACGCGGTGCGGGTCCCTCGTGAGCTCGCGTGCAGCGAGTCCGATCAGGCGGAGACGACCTTCACGGTCACCGCGGCCGAGACCTCGGGGTGCAGGCGGACCTGCACCGTGTAGTCGCCGGTCGACTTGATCGCCTGGGCGACCTCGATCTTGCGCTTGTCGACGGCCGGCGCACCGGCGGCCTTGATCGCGGCAGCGATCTCGGCCGTGGTCACCGCACCGAACAGACGGCCCGACTCGCCGGACTTGGCCGACACCGTGACGGGGTTGGCCTGCAGGGAGTCCCGCACCGCCTTGGCGTCGTCGAGCGTGGCGATCTCGCGCGCCTTGCGGGCACGACGGATCGCGGAGACGTCCTTCTCGGCACCCTTGGTCCACGGCGTGGCCAGGCTGCGCGGGATGAGGTAGTTACGGGCGTACCCGTCCTTCACCTCGACGATGTCGCCGGGGGCACCGAGACCGGTGACCTCGTGGGTCAGGATGATCTTCGCCATGGGTCAGTCCTTTCTCAGCGAGCCGACGACGAGTACGCCAGCAGGGCCATCTCGCGCGCGTTCTTGACGGCACGGGCGATCTGGCGCTGCTCCTGCACGGAGACACCGGTCACGCGACGCGCGCGGATCTTTCCGCGGTCGGAGATGAACTTGCGGAGCAGAGCCGTGTCCTTGTAGTCGACCGTCTCGATCTTGGCGGCCTTGAGGGGGTTCTGCTTCTTCTTGGGCTTGCGGACGACGGGCTTGGCCATCGTGGTGCTCCTTGTCTGTGGAGCCCCGAGCGTTGCCGTGCTCGGGGATGAGAGTTCAGGGGTGCGAGGCGACGATCAGAACGGGGGCTCGTCGGAGTAGCCGCCGCCGGACCCACCACCCGTGGGCGTCGCCCACGGGTCGTCGGTCTGGCCGCCGCCGGACGAGCCGCCGCCGCTGAAGCCGCCACCGCCGAAGTTGCCGCCACCACCGCCGGCGTTACCGCCACCACCGCCGAAGCCGCCACCACCGGACCGCTGGGTCCGGGTGACCTTGGCGGTCGCGTACCGCAGCGACGGGCCGACCTCGTCGACCTGCAGCTCGTACACGGTGCGCTTCTCGCCCTCGCGGGTCTCGTACGAGCGCTGCACGAGGCGGCCCTGCACGATGACGCGGGTGCCCTTGGTGAGGGACTCGGCGACGGACTCGGCCGCCTCCCGCCAGATCGAGCAGCGCAGGAACAGGGTCTCCCCGTCCTTCCACTCGTTGGACTGGCGGTCGAACGTGCGGGGCGTGGACGCGACCGTGAAGTTCGCGACCGCGGCGCCCGACGGGGTGAAGCGCAGCTCCGGGTCCCCGGTCAGGTTCCCGATCACCGTGATGGTGGTCTCGCCGGCCATGACGGCCTCCTCGCTCGTTCGTACGGTTCGGCTGCGGCGTGACGCCGCGGATGCTGGGACCCGACGCTAGCGCCGGGCACCGACACGCAGGTCAGACCTCGCGGCGCAGGACCTTGGTGCGCAGGACGACCTCGTTGAGGCCGAGCTGACGGTCCAGCTCCTTGGCCGTGGCGGGCGACGCGGTGAAGTCGACGACGGCGTAGATGCCCTCGCCCTTCTTCTTGATGTCGTACGCGAGGCGACGACGGCCCCACACGTCCACCTTGTCGACGGTCCCACCGTCGGTCTTGACGACCGTCAGGTACTTGTCGAGCGACGGGGCGACGGTGCGCTCCTCGATCTCGGGGTCGAGGATGATCATGATCTCGTACTGACGCAGGCTCATACCCACCTCCTCTGGTCTTCGCGGTCACGGTCGGTCCGTGACAGGAGGGTCTCAAGCGTCTCGACGCGCCCGTCCCCGACAGGCGTCGGGTGGTGGGCACGGCGAACCGTCCACGAGGGACGGCGATCGCCCAGCGTACCGGCTGATCGACCGCAGGCCGAATCGCCCGTCAGCCGCTGCCGGCTCCCGTCCCCGGCCCGCTGCCGCCCGCGTCCGGCGGCGGCTCCGGTGTCGGTTCCGGCGGCGGGTCGCTGGGCGTGGGGGTCGGCGTGGGGCTCGGCTGCGGCGCACCGCTCGACACCACGAGGGTGACGGTCGAGCCGGTCCCGACGGTCGCGCCCTCGGCGGGCTCGACGCGGATGACGCGCCCCGCGGGCACGGTGGGTGAGCGCTCGGTCACGATGTTCGGGATGAGCCCCACGGCCTGCAGCGCGCCGGTCGCGTCCGCCTCGGTCCGGCTGACCAGCCCGCTCGGCACCTGGACCTCGGTCGGGACCTCGGGCTCCTCGGGCAGCGGCTCCTCGATCGGGGCCTCGCTCTCGGTGGGCGTGGCGACGCCCCCGACGTTGGCCCGCGCCGGGAACTGCTGGACCTCCTGGTACCTGGGGCTCGTGAAGACCTTGCCCATGTAGTCGGCCCACAGCACCGCGGGGTACGACGACCCGGTGATCTCGCGGTAGTCGCCCCACGTCTCGATCGAGTCCATGCCCCGGCCGTCCTCGGCCTGCTGCGACAGCGCGACAGCGGTGGAGAGCTGCGGTACGTAGCCCACGAACCACGCCGACTTGTTGAAGGACGACGTGCCGGTCTTGCCCGCGATCGGCCGCTTGAGCTTGGAGATCTGCGCCCGGCCGGAGCCGTGCTCGACGACCTGCGTCATCGCGTACGTCGTGTCGGCCATGACATCGGCCGCGAACGCGGACCGGCCCGCCGTGTCCGCCTGCCAGGCGACGTCACCGGCGCTGTCGATCACCGTCTGCAGGATGTGCGGCGTGCGCTGCACGCCCTGCGCCGCGAAGGTGGCGTAGGCGCCGGCCATGTCGAGAGGGCGCACGGCGTCCGCGCCCAGCACGTTGGACGGTTTGGTCGTCAGCGGTGTCGTGATGCCCGCCGTCTCCGCCACCTTCGCGGTCTTCTCGGGGCCGACCTGGATGTTCAGCGCCGCGTACACGGTGTTGACCGAGTCCGCGGTCGCCTTGACCAGGTCGATCGTCCCGAAGCTCTGGCCACCGTTGGACCCGAAGTTGCGGACGTCCGTCTCGCCGCCCTCCCACTCGGGGAAGCGCTGCGGCGAGTTGCCGTCGAACGTCGTCGACAGGCTGATGCCCTCCTGCAGGCCGGCCACCAGGGCGAACGGCTTGAACGTCGACCCGGCCTGGATCTTGTCGAACGTCGCGGTGTTCTTGGCGTCGGTGAGGTAGTCCGGGCCGCCGTACAGCGCGACGATGCCGCCCGTCGCCGGGTCGACGGACACCACGGACACGCGCAGCCGCTCGTGGGGCACCGCACCGCCGGACAGCTCGCCGGCGCGCAGCGCGGTCGCGGAGTCGACCGCCATCTGCTGCACGGCGGGATCGATGGTCGTGATGATCTCGAGGCCCTTGGTGCGCAGCTCGCCCGCGGTCCACCACTTGGTGGCGAGCAGCTCGTTCTCGACCATCTCGAGCAGGTACCCGGTGGGGCCGCGGTACGTCTCCGACCTCTGGTACTCGATCGTGTCCGGGAACGTCAGCGCCGCACGCTCCGCGGCGCCCAGCCACCCGGAGTCGACCATCGAGTCGAGCACGAGCCCCCACCGCTGCTCGGACTTGGCGCGGTTGTTGGCGGGGTCCCAGTTGTTCGGCGACGGGATGACCGCGGCGAGCAGGGCCGCCTGCGCGACGTCGAGGTCCTTCGCGTCCTTGTCGAAGTACGAGCGGGAGGCGGCCTGGATGCCGTACGAGTCGCGACCGAAGTAGATCGTGTTGAGGTACCGCCCCATGATCTCTTCCTTGGACTCCCTCTGCGAGAGCTTGACGGCGAGGATGGCCTCCTTGGCCTTGCCCCAGTAGTCCTTGGTCGTGTTCTGGTAGTACCGCTCGACGTACTGCTGCGTGAGGGTCGAGCCGCCCTGGGTCGGGTTGCCCTGCACGTTGTTGAGGAACGCGCGCGCCATGCCGCTGATCGACACGCCGCGGTTGGTGAAGAACGTCTTGTCCTCACCGGCCGCGACCGCCTGGCCGATGTGGGCCGGCAGGATCTCGTAGTCGACGATCTCGCGCTTCTGCTGGGCGAACGTGCCCATGACGGGGCCCGGCTGGCCGGGCTCCTCGCCCGCGAAGTACACGGTCGTCGTCTGGAACCTCACCTCGGCGAGGGCCGACGGCGGGTTGATGAGCGCGAACGCGGCGACACCGGCGCCCAGCACCAGGAAGACCCCGCCGATGAACGTCCCCAGCAGCACCCGCCACGACGGCAGCCAGCGGTGCAGGCCGGTGTACTCACGGCGGGGGTAGTTCCAGAAGCCGCGGCGCTCGCGCGACGGTGCGGTCCGACGCGTCGCACGACGGGCGCGCGAGGGCGCTGCGCGGCGGTTGCTGCCTGCCAACGGGTGACCTCTCGTGCCGACGACGTGACGCTCGGCGACCTCCCGCGACCCGTCGGGCGGGTCACGGGCGGGCGCTGCCGGGGCCCAGTATGGACGAACCGCCTGAGGTGTCTCGCCCTGTCGGTGCCCGAGACGCCCGGATCGGTCGGACCCTTCACACGATCGGCACCGCACCACGACGGTCCGTGACACCGGTCGACCCCGCCGTGTTGTGCGCGACCGCGTGACCGACATATTCTCCGGATGTATCGAGTTGATACATCGGATGCGGGTCGATGCCGGCACCCGGTGCCGGCACGACGAGCGGGAGGAGGGTCAGGTGCGCGGACGTTCCGACGTGCTCGAGCCCGCCATCCTCGGCCTGCTCGCCGAGTCCCCCATGCACGGGTACGAGCTGCGCAAGCGCCTCAACCTCGTGCTCGGCTCGTTCCGTGCGCTGTCGTACGGCTCGCTGTACCCCTGCCTCAAGGGGCTCGCGGAGCGCGGGTGGATCGTCGGGACCGACGCGCCGGGCGACCGGGCCGTGGTCACCAAGCGTGCGCGCATCGTCTACCAGCTGACCGCCGACGGCAAGGAGCACCTGCAGCAGGTGCTGTCCTCGTCCGGGCCGGCGGCCTGGGAGGACGAGAACTTCGACGTGCGCTTCGCGTTCTTCGGCCAGACGGACGCCGAGACGCGGCTGCGCATCCTCGAGGGCCGCCGCACGCGGCTCACCGAGCGGCTGGAGACGTTCCGCCAGTCGTTCGCCCGCACCCGCGAGCGCATGGACGAGTACACGCTCGAGCTCCAGCGCCACGGGCTCGAGCAGGTCGAGCGCGAGGTCCGCTGGCTGGACGACCTCATCGACAACGAGCGCGGCGTGCGCCGCGCTCGCCCCGAGGGCGGTGGCCGTCCGGCCGCCGCTGCAGACGACGCCGAGGGAACCTCCGAGGCGCGAAACGAGAAGGAGCGAGGATGACCTCCATCCGCGTCGCCATCGTCGGCGTCGGCAACTGCGCCGCATCGCTGGTCCAGGGCGTGCAGTACTACCGGGACGCCGACCCGGCGGGCAAGGTCCCGGGTCTCATGCACGTGCAGTTCGGTGACTACCACGTGCGGGACATCGAGTTCGTGGCCGCGTTCGACGTGGACGCCAAGAAGGTCGGGTTCGACCTCTCGGAGGCGATCTTCAGCTCGGAGAACAACACCATCAAGATCTCCGACGTCCCGCCGCTGGGCGTCACGGTGTCGCGCGGTCACACGCTCGACGGCATCGGCAAGTACTACGCGCAGACCATCGAGGAGTCGGACGCCGAGCCCGTCGACGTCGTCCGGACGCTCAAGGACCAGCAGGTCGACGTCCTGGTCTGCTACCTGCCCGTCGGCTCGGAGGCCGCCGCGAAGTACTACGCGCAGTGCGCGATCGACGCGGGTGTGGCGTTCGTCAACGCCCTGCCGGTGTTCATCGCGTCGGACCCGGAGTGGGCCGCGAAGTTCGAGGCCGCCGGCGTGCCGATCGTCGGCGACGACATCAAGTCCCAGGTCGGCGCGACGATCACGCACCGCGTGCTCGCGCGGCTGTTCGAGGACCGCGGCGTGATCCTGGACCGCACGTACCAGCTGAACGTCGGCGGCAACATGGACTTCAAGAACATGCTCGAGCGCGAGCGCCTGGAGTCCAAGAAGGTGTCGAAGACGCAGGCCGTGACGTCGAACCTCACCGACGGCCCGCTGGCCGGCAAGAAGGACGACCGCAACGTCCACATCGGTCCGTCGGACTACGTCGCGTGGCTCGACGACCGCAAGTGGGCGTACGTGCGCCTCGAGGGCCGCGCGTTCGGCGAGGTGCCCCTGAGCCTGGAGTACAAGCTCGAGGTGTGGGACTCCCCGAACTCGGCGGGCATCATCATCGACGCGCTGCGTGCGGCGAAGATCGCGAAGGACCGCGGCATCGGCGGCCCGCTGCTGTCGGCGTCGACCTACTTCATGAAGTCCCCGCCGGTGCAGACCGAGGACACCGAGGGCCGCGCCAAGGTCGAGGCCTTCATCCGGGGTGAGCTGGAGCGCTGAGCCCCACGCCGTACCGCACGACCGGAGGCCCGCGGAGCTGATGCTCCGCGGGCCTCCGGCGTACGTCCGGACGGTCGGCTCAACCGGTCCGGGTCACCGCGCTGCCCGGCACCATCATCTGGTCGTTCCCCTCCCCGCGCGGCAGCAGGGTGGTCGTGCCGGTGACCGTGTCGACGACGGCCAGCTCGACGGGCCCGCTCCCCTCGCACGCCGCGTCGAGCCGGACGTGGACGACGTCGCCGAACACGTCCGTCACGGTCGCCCACCGCAGGTCCGTGCTCCGGTCGCCCACGAGCTGCTCGACGGTGTCCGACCTGCGCAGCTCGGTGGTGGTCGCGCAGGAGATGGGGTCGCTGGCCAGGGGACTGCCGGCCACGGCGAGCGCACCCGACCGCAGGGCCCGCACGCGGGAGGGCACGAGATCACCGGTGCGGAGCTCGCGCACCTGCGGACCACTGCTCCCGTCGGCGGCTGCCAGGACGTACCGCGGCCGAGAGGCGGGGTCGCGCAGGAGGTACGGCTGGAAGTCGCCGGGATCGACCTCGACCGGGTCGGTGCACAGCAGCGCGACCGTGGCCGCGTCGGCCCAGCCCAGGGTGGTGCAGTCCAGGCCGGCGGGGGCGACGGACGTGGTCCGGCCCGTGCCCAGGTCGACGACGACGGAGCCGGCGACGGCCCGCGTGGCGTCCGGGCTGAGCCCGGCGAGCCCGGTGACCTCCCAGGTCCCGCCCGGTACGGGGCGCGCGGGACCGGTCGCGGGGACGACCCACGGTGAGCCGTCGGACGTGAGCCACAGCTCCGCCCCGCCTCGGGCGTCGTGCACGCGAGCGTCGGCGGGCAGTCCGCGCGGGTCGGGGGTGAGCTCACCGGTCCGCAGGTCGTACGTCGCACGCCCCTCGGAGGTCGCGACGGCCGCCGTCGTGCCGCCGCCCCATGCGAGGAAGGTCACGACGACGTCCTCCGGCAGCTCGGAGACGTCGTACAGCTCACCGTCGGGCGAACTCAGGACGACGCGGTACGGCGTCGACAGGTGCGGTGTGGACGGGACGTACGTGGCGAGCGTCCAGCCGGGGCCGACCGACGCGAGCACGGTCTCGTCGAGGGCCCACGTCGTCGGCATGCCCGCGTGCTCGACGGGCGTGCGCACGGGTGTCGCGCTCGGCGTCGTGCTCGGCGTCGCGGTGGGTCCGGGCGTGGGCGTCGCGGTGCCGGTGGGTGTCGGCGTGCCGGCCGGGTGGACGTCGGGTGCGACGTTCAGCCCGTACCACCCGACGGACGCGACGGCGGCCACCGTGGCCGCGGCGACACCCACGGACCGCACGCTGCGGAGCATGCGGTGCCGTCGCACGTCGCGGTACAGGGCGGCGAGCTCGGCGTCGTCGGGGCGGGCGTCCGTCTCGCGGGCCTCGTAGGCGTCTCGGGTCGCCCTCAGGCGGGCGGCGAGGTCATCGGTCATCGCGTGTCTCCTCCCCCGGCACGAGGTGCACGGTGACGACGTCGGAAGCGGGTGGGGTGGTGGTACCGAGCCGGGCGTTGAGACGAGCGATCCCGTCGGCGGTGTACCGCTTGACGGCTCCCTCGCTGAGGGCGAGCACCTGGGCGGTCTCCTGCACGGAGAGGTCGTCGAGGTGACGCAGCAGCACGCACGCCCGTTCGCGCGGCGCGAGGTCCGCGAGCGCCGCGACGACGTCGGCGCCGAGCACGTCGGGCTCCGGGTCGGTGACCGACGTGGGGGCCATGGCCTGCAGCCGCTCGACCGCACGGCGCTCACGTCCTCGGCGGCGGATCCGGTCGACGGACCGCGACGTGATCGCGCGGCACACGTACTGCTCCGCCTGGGCGACCGTGCCGAACTCCGCCCGGGCTCCGAAGGTCGCGACGAGCGCGTCGTGGACGATGTCCACCGCCTCGGCCCGGGTGCCCGTGACCAGGGTCGCCCGTGCGACCAGGGCGCCGTATCTCTCCTGCACGAGTGCTTGCAGCATCGGCTGCCACCCTGGACTCATCGGGCCTCGATCCTCTGCGTCATGTCATCCACACCCAGTAGAACGCCGTCGTCCTCCGAGGCGTTGGGGTCGTCCTTCGTGAGGTGTGCAGGGTTGGTGGCGCTGGGCCGTACCAACCCTGCACGGCAGTCGACGGTCGTCCACAGATGCGGCGGCCGGGCGGCCGCGGACGGGTCGTGTGCGGGAGCGTGGGGGCATGACGTCGTCGCTGCTGCTGGTCCGTCCGGGCGCGGCGTCGGTACGCCGCGTCGACGTCGGAGGGCTGCCCTCGGTGCGGCGGCTGGGTGAGCCGCTGCGCACGACCGTCGTGCGGCAGGACGGTGTGGCGACGACGGCGCAGCTCGTCGCCGGCGGTGTCGCCAGGTCCGTCGTGGCGGATCGCGTGAGCGCCGGGCACTGGCAGCGCGCCGCGCGCGGCGTCGTCGTCCTGCAGTCCGGGCCACCGACGTGGCGTCAGGTCGCCCGGGCGGCGCTGCTCGTCGCGGGGACGGGTGCGGCCCTCTCGCACCGGTCCGCCGCGTTCGTGCACGGTCTCGTGCGCGAGCCCGGCACCGGCGTCGTCGTCAGCGTGCCGGCCACGCGGTACGTCCAGCCGCGACCGGGACTCACCGTGCGGCGTCGTCGGTCGATGCCTCGCACGTCGGGATCGCTGCGCAGCGTCGACGCGATCGCCACGGTGCTCGACCTGGTGCACGAGGCCGACGACGACGACGCGGTCGTCGCGCTGCTGTGCGACGCGGCGCGGCTGCGGCTGTCGTCGGTGCAGCTCGTCGGGGAAGCGGCCCGGCGCGCGGGTCTGCGGCGCCGGGCGCTGGTGCGCGAGATCCTCGGCGATCCGACCGGCCGCGTCGAGTCTCCGCTGGAGCACCGGTACGACCGCGACGTCGAGCGTGCGCACGGCCTGCCGCGCTCGCTCGGCCAGGTACCCGACCTCGTCGGCGGCCGACGGATCCGCTCCGACCGTGTGTTCGACGCGTGGGGCGTACGCGTCGAGCTCGACGGACGGCTCGCGCACGACGACCGCGTCGACACGGACGTCTGGCGTGACAACGCCGTCCGCGTCGAGCGCGGCGAGGTCACCCTGCGGTACCGCTGGCGCCACGTGGTGGGCGCACCGTGCACGACAGCGGCACAGCTCGCGGCGGCCCTGCGCACCCGCGGCTGGCCGGGCGCCCCGACCCCCTGCTCCGCGACCTGCCGGGTGCGTGTGCAGGGTTGGTAGCCCTCGGCGCTACCAACCCTGCACACCTCAGCCTCTGGAGCGCTCGACCACCGCGAACGCCCCGATGCCGAGGTCCGAGTCGACCGCGGGGGCGACGAGGCGCGTCACGCCCGTGGCCTCGTCGACGGACCACCACTGGTTGCCGGTCGTCTCCTCGTAGCAGAGGTCACCGGTGCGCAGCAGGACACCGTCGCCTCCGGCCGCGACCTCGCACACGTCGTCGACCAGGTCCGGCGGCCCCGGCACGACGGTCGCGCTGCCGCCCGTCCACAGGTACGCACCGCCGTAGCAGAAGTCGTAGCAGTCACCCGAGCTGGACAGCAGGGGCGCCCGGGTGGCGACGACCACCCCGTCGCGGACGTGCTCGCCCTGCCACGGCACGACGCCCGTGGCGCCGATCCCGCCGAGCGTCCGCGGCGTGCCGCCCGCGGCGTCGAGCCGCACGACCTGCCCGCCGTGCTCGTCGTAGTACCACGGGACGGCGGAGGGATCCGCCGGGACGTCGACGCAGGACGCCAGCAGGCCCGTCCGGTCGAGCCAGGCCGTCACGACGCACGACTGCCCCTCGGGGAGCGTGAGCGTCGTACGCCGACCCGTGACGACGTCCACCGCGACCGGCACCTGGTCCGGACCGGCGCCGACGACCGTCCGGCCGTCCGGCGACGGGGTCGCGTCTCGCAGCGGCACCGGGACCTCGCGCACCGGGCCGTCGGGCGGGATGACGTACAGCGTGCCGTCCACGCCCTCGTCCCACGTCGTGCCGAGCCACAGCTCGTCGACGCCGGACGTCCCGACCCACTTCAGGCCGGTCGGGAGCCGGTCGTCGACCGTGACGTCCCCGGTCCGCAGGTCGACCGACCCGACCGACGCCACCCCCTGCGCGTCCCACACGAGGGCGCGGACCGTGTCGGGCCGGGGCCAGTGCACGGGGCGCGCCTCGTGCGTGGTCACGTCGACCAGGTGGTACAGCTCACCGGTCGGGGCCGACAGCACGAGCGACCTGCGCTCGCCGTCGCCGGACGGCGGCTCGTACAGCCCGGAGGCGTACGCGGCGACGAACCAGCCCGGACCGGCCTGCTCGAGGACCCCCTCCGGCGCGCGGTACATCGGCGGCAGACCGGGCAGGGAGACCGGCTCGATCGGGGGTGCGGTGGCCTGCGCGCTCGGCGTCGGTGAGGGGGCCGGCGTGGGCGCGTGCGTGACGGTCGGGGCCGGTGTGTGGGCGGGCTCCGGCGTGGTGCGGTGCTGCAGCCCGAACCAGCCGGCGACACCGACGAGTCCCGCGACAGCCGCGGCGACGGCCGCGTGCGACGCGCTCCGGCGGCGCCGACCCCGTCCGATGCGTGCGTGCAGGTCGGTGAGGAGCTCGGGGCTCGGGTGCGCGTCCGCCTCGTGCCGCTCCTGCGCGACCAGCGTGCGCTCGAGGCGTGCGGTCAGGTCATCGGTCACGACGGGCCTCCTCGGAGTCCACGAGCCTCACGGGCAGCGTCTCGCCGCCCCGTGCGGAGCTGGTGCCCAGCAGGGCGTCGAGCATCGCGACGCCGTCGGAGACGTACCGCTTGACGGCGCCCTCGCTGATCCCGAGCAGCCGGGCGGTGTCCCGCACCGACACGTCGTCGAGGTGCCGCAGCACGACGCACGCACGCTGCTGCGCCGAGAGCCTGCCCAGTGCGGCGGCCACGTCGGTGTCGAGCAGGTCGGAGCGCAGCTCGTCCGTGCCCGGCGTCGTCCGGGAGAGGCGCACGACCGCCGCCTGCTCACGCCCGACGCGCCGCATGTTGTCGACGAACCGCGACGCGACCGCCCGCCGCACGTACGCCTCGGCCTGAGGTACGGAGCCGAACGTCGCACGTGCGGTGAACGTGCTGACCAGCGCGTCGTGCACGACGTCCTGCGCGTGCGTGCGGTCCCCGGTGAGGACCGTCGCGTACGCGACGAGGGCCCCGTAGCGCTCCTGCACGAGCCGGTCGAGCGCCGGCGCCCACCCTCGGCTCACGTCGTGCCCGCCATCATCGTCACTCCTCGCGCTCATGGACCGTCACCACCACAACGCCGCAGGCCGCCGGAAGGTTGGGGGTGGGCGGCACCTCGTCGGCACGGACCCGACGACCGCGACCGTACCGGGACGTAGCCTGAGCCCGTGCAGGTGATCTCCGACCTCCGGGCCCTGTGGCCCCTGACCGGCTTCCGCCGGCTCTTCGCCGTGCGGCTGGTCAGCCAGGCGGCCGACGGCATGTTCCAGGTCGGGCTCGCCACGCTGTTCTTCTTCTCGCCGGAGAACGCGTCGACGGCGACGGGCGTCGCGGCGGCGTTCGCGGTGCTGCTGCTGCCGTTCACGATCGTGGGCCCGTGGGCGGGCGTGCTGCTGGACCGGTGGCGGCGCCGGCAGGTGCTGCTGCTCGGCAACCTCGTGCGCGTCGCGCTGACGCTGGTCATCGCCGCGATCATGCTGACCGACGGCGTCGGGCCCGCGGTGTACGTGCTGGCGCTGGCGACGCTGTCGGTCAACCGGTTCCTGCTCGCGGCGCTGTCCGCGTCGCTGCCGAAGGTCGTCGACGGGCCGCTGCTGCTCACGGCCAACTCGCTGACCCCGACGCTCGGTGCGGCCGCCGCGGGCGTGGGCGGTGCGCTGGGGTTCGTGCTCGGGCTGCTGCTGCCGACGGGACGCGTGCGGGACGCGGTCTCGCTGCTCGTCGCGGCAACCGTCATGGCGTGCGCGTCGGCGCTGGCCACACGTCTGGGGCCCGACCAGCTGGGCCCCGACGAGCGCGCCGACCCGTCGCGCGTGCGCGCGGCGCTCGGCGAGCTCGCGCGTGGCCTCGTCGGCGGCGCCCGGTACCTCGTCGCGCGCCGCACGCCCGCGTACGCGCTGGGCATCATGGCGCTGCACCGGTTCTGCTACGGCGCGGTGTTCATCGCGAGCATCCTCATCTCCCGCAACCTGCTGTCGGATCCGGCGGACGCCGCCGCAGGCCTCGCGACGTTCGGCACGGTGCTCGCCGCGAGCGCCGTCGGGTTCGCCCTGGCGGTCGTCCTCACGCCGGTGCTGAGCCCGCGCGTCGGGCCGCAGGTGTGGGTCGTCCTGTGCCTGCTGCTCGCGGTGGTCAGCCAGCTCGTCCTCGTCGTCGACGTGTCCCTGCCCGCCGTGCTGGGGGCCGGCGCCGCACTGGGCCTGGCCGCGCAGGGCGCGAAGATCGCGGTCGACACGATCGTGCAGCGTGACACGGTCGACGCGTACCGCGGCCGGGCGTTCTCGCTGTACGACGTGCTGTACAACGCCGCGTTCGTCGGTGCGGCGGCCCTGGCGGCGGTCGCGCTGCCGGACACGGGCTGGTCGCCCGCGGTCTTCGCGGCGCTGGCCGCGGTGTACCTGGCGGGTGCGATCGTGTTCGCGCGCGGTCCGCGCACCGCCGCGACGGTCGACGTCCCGCTCGGGGCACGCGCGTGACCGACGAGGTGCCGGGTATCGACGGGCTGCTCACCGACCCGCTCGCCCGCGCGATCCTCGAGGGCGGGCCGCTCGCCATGATCGTGTCGGACCCGCGCCTGCCGGACGACCCGGTCGTGTGGAGCAACGCGGCGTTCACGACCCTGACGGGCTACGCGGCCGAGGAGGTCCGCGGCCGCAACTGCCGGTTGCTGCAGTGCCCGGACACGGACCGCGGCACGGTCCACCGGTTGCGCGCGGGCCTCGCGCGCGGCGACGACGTGCAGGAGATCCTGCTCAACGCCCGCAAGGACGGCTCGGAGTTCTGGAACCAGCTCGCGATCACGCAGCTGCGCGGCGACGACGGCCGGGTCACGCACCGCGTCGGTGTGCAGGTCGACGTCACGGCCGAGGCGGTGGGCGAGGCGGCGCGCACGCTCGAGCTGTCGTTGATGCACCGCACGGCGGACCGCCTCGAGCTGCTCGCGCGCATCGGCGAGGAGCTGTCGCGGCACCTGGAGTACGACGACGCGGTCGACGCGCTGGCCGACCTGGTGGTGCCGCACCTGGCGACCTGGGGCTTCGTCGCGATGACGTCGGAGAACGGTCACCTGGAGCGCGTGCACGTGGTGACGTCGGACCCGGCGCAGGTGGGCGTCGCGCACGCGCTCGGCACGCAGGGCACGTCGTGGCTCACACGCTCGCCGCGCGTCGCGCAGACGCTCGCCGCGGGCGCGAACCACGTGCCCATGCCGATGCCCGTGGACGTCGACAGCCTGCCGGCCCGGACCACGCCCGCCGAGCTGCGGCTGCTGCGGACCCTGGGGCTGGGCAGCGCGATGCTCGTGCCGCTGACCGGCCGGGACCGCGTGCTGGGCGTCCTGTGCCTCGTGCACCGCGACCGTCACGGCTTCGACCGGGAGGTCGTCGTGACGGCCGCGCACCTGGGGCGTCGTGCGGGGGTGCTGCTGGAGAACGTGCGGCTGTACCTGGCGGAGCGCGACGCGGCCCTGACGCTGCAGCACAGCCTGCTGCCGGTGCTGGGTGACGTCGGCGGTCTCGACGTGGCCGCGTCGTACCTGCCGTCGGGGCGCCGGGCCGAGGTCGGCGGCGACTGGTTCGACGCGTTCGTGCTGCCCGACGGGTCGGTGAGCCTGGCCGTCGGCGACGTCGTGGGGCACGACCTGCGGGCCGCGGCGTCGATGGGGCAGCTCCGCTCGCTGCTGCGCGCGTCGGTGTGGCGCGGCGACCGGCCGGGTGCCGCGCTGGAACGCCTCGACGGCCTCGTGCGGGCGCTCGACGTGGCCGACGTCGCCACGTGCGTGCTGGTCCGGTGGGAGCGCACGTCGGACGGTGCGCACCTGACGTGGGCGAGCGCCGGGCACCCGCCGGCGCTCGTGCGTCTGCCGGGAGGTCGCGTGCACGGCCTCGAGGGCGGTCGTAGCACCCCCGTCGGCCTGCCGCCGGCGCGCCCGGGCACGGTCCCGGAGGCGTCGGGCGACCTGCCGCACGGCGCGCTCGTCGTCCTGTACTCCGACGGTCTGGTCGAACGCCGCGACCGCGGTCTGCGCGAGGGCATCGCGGCGCTGTCCGCCGCGCTCGCCGCGGTCCCGGACGACGCGAGCGCGGCGCAGGTGTGCGACGCCCTGTCCGCCGCGCTCGTCGACCGTCACCAGGAGGACGACGTGTGCCTGCTGGTGGTGCGGGTCGACTGAGCGGGTCCGGTCGACGGGCTCAGCGGCCCGCCGTCCACGAGACCAGGCCGATCGGCACGTCCGGGCCGCCGACGGCGGGCAGCACGACGTCGACCGCCCCCGTGGCCAGGTCGACGGACCACAGCCCAGACGGGCCTCCCGGGTCGCAGCCCGTGGACCCGGCCGCGAGCAGGCTCCCGGGCGCGGCGACCAGGCCCGGGTCGTTGAAGCGCGTGGCGGGGACCTCGCCCAGCGGTGCGACGTCCAGGCCACGGGCGAACCCCAGCCGCGCGCCGCACGCCCCGGGGCCCGTGCCGTCGTCGGCGCGTGCGAGCGTGACGACGAGCCGGCCGTCGGCCGTGCGCACGGCGGGTGCGACGGGCCTGTCCTCACCGGGTGCCACACGGCGGTGCTGCGTGATCGCACCCGTCGCGGCGTCCATGAGCAGCGCGCTCGCCCCCTGCTCGCCGGTCGCGCGCGCCGGCGGGGTCGCGCACGAGCATGCGGGCGCGCGCCAGCAGGGCCGGGTACCGGTCGCGGACGAGCGCGTCGAGCACGTCGTCGGAGCGGCGGGTCACGTGCGGGCCGCCCGCCTGGTCGTCGTCACACCCTGAACAACGTCCGCACCGCCGGGGCGGTTGGGGTGGGGCTCACGTCGGTCGGGGTGGCGCTCACGCGTCGCGCTGCGCCCACCACCCCAGCAGCAGCTCGCGCGCGCGCTCCTCCCCCAGCGGGCCGTGCTCCATGCGCTGCTCGAGCAGGTACCGGTACGCCTCGCCGACGTCGCGCCCGGGGCGGATGCCGAGGACCTGCATGATCTGCGTGCCGTCGAGGTCGGGGCGGATCGACGCGAGCTCCTCGGCCTCGCGCAGCGTCGCGATGCGCGCCTCGAGGTCGTCGTACGCGGCCTTGAGGCGCGCGGCCTTGCGCTGGTTGCGGGTCGTGGAGTCCGACCGGGTCAGGCGGTGCAGGCGCTCGAGCAGCGGGCCCGCGTCGGTGACGTACCGGCGGACGGCGGAGTCGGTCCACTCACCGTCGCCGTAGCCGTGGAAGCGCAGGTGCAGCTCGGTGAGCCGCGCGACGTCGTGCACGGTCTGCTTGTCGAACCGCAGGGCCTTGAGCCGCTTGGCGGCGAGCTTCGCGCCGACGAGCTCGTGGTGGTGGAAGCTCACGCCGCCGCCCTCCTCGAACCGGCGCGTGCGGGGCTTGCCGATGTCGTGCAGCAGCGCCGCCAGCCGCAGCGTGAGGTCCGGGCCGGGGACGGGACCGTCGGCGCCCGTCTCGAGCGCGATCGCCTTCTCCAGCACCATGAGCGAGTGCTGGTAGACGTCCTTGTGCCGGTGGTGCTCGTCGATCTCGAGGCGCAGCGCCGGCAGCTCGGGCAGGACGTGGTCGGCCAGGCCCGTGTCGACCAGGACCTCGAGGCCGGCACGCGGGTGCGGCGACAGCAGCAGCTTGACGAGCTCGTCGCGCACGCGCTCGGCGGACACGATCTCGATGCGCGACGCCATGTCGACGATCGCGGCGCGCGCGTCGTCGTCGAGCCGGAACCCGAGCTGGGCGACGAACCGCGCGGCCCGCATCATCCGCAACGGGTCGTCGTCGAACGACCGGCGTGGGTCGATCGGGGTGCGCAGCACGCCGCGCGCGAGGTCCGCGAGGCCGTCGAACGGGTCGACGAACGTCAGGTCGGGCACGCGCACGGCCATCGCGTTCACCGTGAAGTCGCGCCGCGACAGGTCGCCCTCGAGGTTGTCCCCGAACTGCACGAGCGGCTTGCGGGACGTCGGGTCGTACGCGTCGGTGCGGTAGGTGGTGACCTCGACGACGACGTCCTGCGTGGCGCCGCGACGGCCCGCGAACCGGCGCGCGCCGACCGTCCCGAACTCCCGGCCGATGTCCCAGTGCGCGTCGCCCCAGGCCGCGAGAAGCGGCTCGGCCTGGTCGGGCGTGGCCGACGTCGTCAGGTCCAGGTCGTGGCTGGGGCGCCCCAGGAACGCGTCGCGCACGGGTCCCCCGACGAGCGCGAGCTCGTACCCGGCCGCGCGGAAGCGGCCTCCGAGGTCGACCGCGTCGGGGGCCATCGCGGCGAGGGACTCCAGGGCGCGGCGGCGCAGCTGCTGCACGGCCGCGGCGTCGGGCTGGTCGGCGGGGACGTCGGGCACCGGACAAGCCTGCCAGAGGTCGCGGGCGGCACGGCACGGCACGGCGGGGCAGGACACGGTCCCGCGCCGTACGGCCCGCGGCTGACGTCCCGATGACCGGCACGTGGTCGGCACGTGACCACCCGGCGACGCGCGCACGGAACGCGTCAGGAGGAGTCGTTACAGTGTCGGCATGTCCACCGCCGCCCATCCGTCCGGACCCGGACGTGTGCCGGCGCCGCCCGGTGGGCACCCGCTGCGCATCGACCCGTCGCGCGCCCACCGCGCGCACACCGCGCTGCCCGTGGTCGACGAGACGTCGGCGGGCGGGCTGGTCGTCCTGCAGCAGGACGGGCACTACGCGGCGGCCGTGATCGCGCGCCGCAACCGCGCCGGTCGCCTCGAGTGGTGCCTGCCCAAGGGGCACCTCGAGGGCGACGAGACCCCCGAGCAGGCCGCGGTCCGGGAGATCGCGGAGGAGACGGGCATCACGGGCCGGGTGCTGCGGCGCCTCGGCGTGATCGACTACTGGTTCTCCGGCGAGGAGCACCGGGTCCACAAGGTCGTCCACCACTTCCTGCTCGGCGCCCTGCACGGCGAGCTGACCGTGGAGAACGACCCCGACGGCGAGGCCGAGGACGTCGAGTGGGTCCGGGTGGCCGACCTGTCCGAGCGGCTCGCCTACCCCAACGAGCGTCGTCTCGCCGGGATGGCGCTGACGGTGCTCACCGACGGATGAGCGCAGCCACCCGCCGGGCGCCGTCCCCCGTGCTCGTCGCACTCGCCGCGCTGCTCGTCCTCGTCGGGCTCGGGCTCGTCGGGCCCGCGGTCCCGACGGCGTGGGCCACCGCCACGGCCACCGCCCGCGCCACACCGAGCCCCTCACCCACCGACGCGCTGCCCGTGCGCGTGCAGATCGTCGACGTCGAGCCGGCCGTGCTCCGACCGGGCGAGGACCTCGTGGTCCGCGCCCGGCTCACCAACACGTCGCGGAGCGAGATCGCCGACCCCCGGGCGGTCGTGCACCTCGAGCGCATCCGGCCCGGGACGCGCGACGACCTGCAGACGTGGCTCGACGAGCCCGCCGACGGCGTCCGCGTCGGCAAGCGCCTGGCGTTCACCGCCGCCGACGGCCCGCTGGCACCCGGTGCGTCGGTCGAGCTCGCGGTCACCGTGCCCGCCGCGTCGATCGGGCTGCTGGACCGTCCCGACACGTGGGGCGCGCGCGGGCTCGCCGTCGCGGCGACCACGGGCGGCGCCCGGCGCGTCGGGCTGCAGCGCTCGTTCGTGCTGTGGGCCACCGAGGGTGACACCCCGCAGGCGCGGGTCTCCGTGCTCGCCCCCGTCGTCGGGCCCGCCCCGGTCCCGCAGGACGTGGACGTGACCGCACCCGGCGCCACGCTCGCCGAGCTCGTGCAGCCCGGAGGGCGGCTGGCCGCGGTCCTCCAGATCGCCCGCGGCAGCGCCGACGTCGCGCTCGCCGTCGACCCCGCGCTCCTCGCGGACGCCCGGTCCGGGTCGGGGGCCGTCGCGGCGTGGGCCGACGCGCTGTCCGCCGTGGCGGTCGGACGCGACGTCGTGGCGCTGCCGTGGTCCGACCCCGACCTGGCCGCGCTCGCGCACGCCGACGCGGGCGACCTGCTCGACACGGCCGTGCAGGCGTCCGCGACCGCCGCGACCGACCCCGTCGGGGGCGGACGGCCGCTCTCCGCCCGCACCGACGTCATGTGGGCGCCAGGCCCCACGACCGACCAGGCGACCGTCGACCTCGCGGCGCGGTCCGGCGCGTCGGTCGTCGTCCTGGCACCCGACGACCTGGCCGCCGACGCCGGCACCGCCGGTGCGCAGGCGGCGCTCACCACGACCGGCCGCACGCTCGTCGGCCTGGTCCCCGACGCGACCCTCACGACCCTCGTCGTCGACCCCGAGCGGCTCGACCCCGGCTGGACGACCGCGACGGTCGTGCAGCACGTGCTCGCCGAGCTGTCCGTGCTCGCGCACGGCTCGGCCGAGGGTCTGCAGCACGTGCTGATCGCCCTGCCGCGCGACGCGACGCCCGACGCCGCGCTCGTCGACGCCGTGCTCGACGCCGTGCAGGACAGCCCGTGGTCCCGCACCGCCCCCCTCACCGCCCTGCTCGGGTCGTCCGACGACTCCGACGGGCGCGACGCGCCACCCGCCGTCGCCGCGTCGCAGGACGAGCTCGCCCCCGACGAGGTGCGCCGCCTGGCCGACGCGCGCCGCGCGACCCTCGAGTTCGCGGACGTGACCGACGACCCCGCGTCGCTGCTCGCCGGTGTCGACGACGCCGTCCTGGCGCCGCTCGCGACGTCGTGGCGTGCGGACCCCGCGGGCCGCCAGGAGGTCGTCTCGGCCGTCGTCGAGGACGTCGACGCGCGGCGCGTCGGGCTCACGCTGGCGCCCACGAGCACCCAGAGCCTCATCAGCGCCCACAGCGAGGTCCGGTTCTCCGTCCGCAACGAGCTGCCCGCCGCGGCGTCGGTGCGCGTGCAGGCCGCACCACGCAAGGGCTGCCTGCGCACCGAGCCGAGCGCGACGGTCGTCGTGCCCGCCGGCGGCGAGGCGGCCGTGCCCGTCGCGGTGCACGCGATCGCCAACTGCGAGGTCGTCGTCGAGGCCGTGCTGACGAGCGACGGCGGCGCGGTGCTCGCGCAGCCCGTGACGTTCGTCGTGCGCGCGTCCCCCACGATCGAGTCCGTCGGCACCGCGGTGGTCGGCGTGCTGCTCGCCGTCGGGCTCGTGCTCGGCGTCGTGCGCACCGTCCGGCGCGGCCAGAGCGCACGCCGCGGCGCACGGCGCGTGGACGACGACGCCGGCACGCGGCCCCTGCCCGTGCTCGGCGGCACGCCGGACGGTGACGCGTGAGCGGTGCGACCCTGCCGCCCGGTGACCCCCAGGACCTGCCGGGCGACCCCGCGGACCCCGTCGACCCGCTCGGCCCCGGGACCCCCGTCGAGCCCGGCGCGGGTGCCGACGACGAGCGCACGCCCGTCCCGCGCGGCGGTGTGCGCCGCGGTGCCGCCCTCATGGCGAGCGGCACGGCCGTCTCGCGGCTCCTGGGGTTCCTGCGCGCGATGGTGCTTGCCCTCGCGATCGGCGGCACGGGCCAGGCGGCCGACGCGTTCTCCGTCGCCAACAAGCTGCCGAACGTGCTGTACATGCTGCTCGCCGGCGGGGTGCTCAACGCCGTCCTCGTGCCGCAGGTCGTGCGGGCCTACAAGCGCCACACCGGGCAGGAGTACGTCGACCGCCTGCTGAGCTTCGGCTTCGCGCTGCTCGCCGGCGCCACGGTGGTGCTGACGCTCGCCGCACCGTTGCTCGTGCGCCTGTTCGCCGACCCCGGCAACGACGCGCAGATGGCGCTCGCGACGTCGTTCGCGTACTGGTGCGTCCCGCAGCTCTTCTTCTACGGCGCGTACACGCTGCTCGGGCAGGTGCTCAACGCGCGCGGCTCGTTCGGCCCGTACATGTGGGCGCCCGTCGTCAACAACCTCGTGTCGATCGCCGGGTTCGCGTTGTTCATCGCGCTGTCCGGGCAGGTGCGCGCGGCCGAGGACTGGAGCGACGGGCAGATCGCGCTGTTCGCGGGCTCCGCGACCCTCGGCGTCGTGAGCCAGGCCCTGGTCCTCGTGCCGTTCCTGCGGCGCGCGGGCGTGCGGTACCGGTGGCGGTGGGGGCTGCGGGGATCGGGACTCGGCCGGGCCGGCAAGGTCGCGACGTGGACGTTCGTGGGCCTGGCGATCGGTCTGCTCGGGTACGTCGTGGTGTCGCGGGTCGCGTCCGCCGCACCGGGCGCCGCCGCCGCGCCGGCCGCCGACATCGCCGGCAACGCGGCGTACGACTACGCGTTCATGCTGTTCATGCTCCCCCACTCCCTGGTCACGGTGTCGCTCGCCACCGCGCTGTTCACGCGGCTGTCGGCGCGGGCCCACGACGGGGACGTCCCCGGTGTCCGCTCCGACCTGTCGTCCGGGCTGCGCGTCGTGGGGCTGTTCACGATGCTCGCGGGTGCCGGGCTCGTCGTGCTGGCGCAGCCGGTCGTGCGCATCGTCCTGCCGCGGGAGCCCCAGGGCGGCGTCGACGCGATCGCCGGCGTCGTCGTCGCGATGGCCGTCGGCCTGCCCGCGTTCGGCGCGTGGTCCATGTGCCAGCGCGTCTACTACGCGTACGAGGACGCCAAGGGCATGGTGCCCGTGCAGGTCGCCATGGCCGCCGTCGTGGTCGGCGGCACGCTGCTGGGCCAGGCGGTGCTCCCGCACAGCGCGTGGGTCGCCGGCGCCGGCCTGTCGATGAGCGCGTCGTACCTGCTCGGCACGCTGCTCGCGATGCGGGCCCTGCGGCGTCGGCTGGGTGGGGACGTCGACGCGGCGCACGTCGCACGCACGCACGCACGCGCCGCGCTGGCGGCCCTGGCCGCGGCCGCCGTCGGCGTCGGGCTGCTCGTCGTCCTGCAGGCGACGGGGCCCGGCGGGGTGCTCGGGGCGGTCGTCCAGTGCGCGGCCGTCGGCGCGGTGATGTCGCTCGTCTACCTCGGCGGGCTGCGGCTGCTGCGCGTCCGCGAGCTCGACCAGCTCCTGGGCCCCGTGCTGCGACGCGTACGCGGGCGGCGCTGACCGCGAGCCGTCTAGCATGCTCACGGGACCCGCGGTCGCGGGCCCGCGGCGCGGGGGTTGCTCGGAGGTGGGACGGTGACGCAAGAGGTCGGCCGGGGCACGGTGCTCGCCGGACGCTACCGGGTGGTCGACCCGTTGCCGTCGGACCTCGACGGCGTGTCCGTCTGGTACGCCACGGACCAGATCCTCGACCGTCCGGTGCGCGTGCGGGTGCTGCAGTCCGGTGCCGTCGCGCCCGCGCTCGACGCGGCCCGGCGCGCGGCCCTCGTCACCGACCCGCGCCTCGTGCGCGTCCTCGACGTGGGCATGCACGAGGGCGTCGGGTACGTCGTGTCCGAGCAGATCACCGGCGCGTCGCTCGCCCAGCTCGTCGAGCGCGGCGCGCTGACGCCCGACCAGGCCCGTGCCGTCGTCGGCGAGGCCGCCGCCGCGCTCGAGGTCGCGCGCCGCCGGGGCGTGCACCACCTCGCGCTGCGCCCGTCGGTCGTCCACGTGTCGGCCGACGGACGCGTGCTCGTCTCGGGTCTCGCGATCGACGCGGCCCTGCTGGACACCGCGCACGGCGACGCGCGCGCGACCAGCCGCACGGACACCGTCGACCTCGTCCGGCTGCTGTACACGGGGCTCACGGGGCTGTGGCCCGCGGGTCGCGACGACGTGCGCACGACCTCGGTGCCGCTCGCGCCCGTCCTCGACGGGGCTCCCGTGGCACCCGCTGAGGTCGTCGCCGGCGTGCCCAACGACCTCGACACGCTGTGCGCCGTGACGCTCGGCCCGCACGAGGACGGTCCGCACACGCCCGGTGAGCTCGTGCACGAGCTCGAGCCGTGGGGGGAGATCCGCGTCGGGCGCCCGGCGGACGACCCGGACGGACGCGCCGGCACCGCGGTGGCCGCGGCGCCCGTCCCCGACGCGGACCCCGAGCGCCCGACGGCACCCGTGCGCGTCGCACGGCAGTCGGTGCGCTCGGCGTTCGACGAGCTGCCGGCCGGTGCCACGCGCCCCGGCACCCCGCCGCCGGCGTCCCCGTCGCGGAGCAGCTCGTTCCCCGCCGCGCGGGTCGAGCGCACCGGGGTCCTCCCTGCCGGGGCCGCGCCCGCGCCGCCGGCCGTGCCCGCCACGCTCCCGCCGCTGGCGCACGCCGCCCCGGAGCCCGATCTGTGGGACGACGGCGCCGGGTTCGCCGACGACCCGTTCGCGTTCGTCGAGGAGGAGCCGCGCCGCCGGTTCGACCCGACGGCGCTCGTCCTCGTGCTCGTCGGCCTCGCCGTGCTCGTCGGCCTGGTGTTCGCCGCGCGCGCGCTGTTCACGTCGCCAGTCGGGGAGCGGGAGCCGACGGCCGGGGAGACCACGCAGCAGGAGCCGACGCCGACCGACGAGGACGCGCAGCCGACCGACGACGCGGAGGAGCCCACCGACCCGGCAGGGCAGGACGACGCGCCACCCGTGGTCGTCGGCATCCGCACCCTCGACCCGACGGACCCCGTGGGCGAGCGGGTCGAGAACGTCGAGCTCGCGATCGACGGCGACCCGTCGACGTTCTGGTTCTCGTACACCTACAACCGTCCGGACTTCGGCGGGCTCAAGGACGGCGTCGGTCTCGAGCTCACGCTCGCCGAGGAGACCACCGTCAGCGCCGTGACGTTGCACGTCAACGGCACGGGCGGCAACGTCGAGGTGCGCGGGACGTCCGGCAGCTCGCCGGCGGAGGGCACCGCGCTGGCCTCCGGGTCCCTCGGACCGGACACGGTGCTGACGTTCTCCGAGCCGGTGCGCACGGCGACGGTCGTCGTGTGGTTCACCGAGCTGCCGACCAACGCGGCCGGTCAGTTCCGCCTCGAGGTCACGGAGGTCGTCGTCTCCTGAGCCCGTCGTCGCCCACCGGTCCCCGGCAGGGAACAGATGCGCTCTACGATCGGTTGGACGAGCCAGCAGCCCGGGCCGCCCAGCGGCCCCGTCGCGACCCCGCGACGCCGACCGACCCAGCGAGGCACCCTGTGACCGAACCAGCCGTGCAGCCCTCCGCCAGCGACGTGCGCGACCTCGTGGTCGTCGGTTCCGGCCCGGCCGGCTACACCGCCGCGATCTACGCCGCGCGGGCCGGTCTCGCGCCCGTCGTCGTCGCGGGCTCCGTCACCGCGGGCGGCGCGCTGATGAACACGACCGAGGTCGAGAACTTCCCCGGCTTCCCCGACGGCATCCAGGGTCCCGAGCTCATGGACTCGATGCAGAAGCAGGCCGAGAAGTTCGGCGCCGAGGTGCTGTGGGACGACGCCACGTCGCTCGACCTCACCGGTGACGTCAAGGTCGTCACCACGGGCAACGGGGACGTGTTCCGCGCGCGTGCCGTGATCCTCGCGACCGGGTCCGCGTACCGCGAGCTGGGCCTGGCGGACGAGAAGCGCCTGTCGGGTCGTGGCGTGTCGTGGTGCGCGACGTGCGACGGGTTCTTCTTCCGCGACCAGGACATCCTCGTGGTCGGCGGTGGCGACTCCGCGGTCGAGGAGGCGACGTTCCTCACGCGCTTCGGTCGCTCGGTGACGATCGTCCACCGCCGCGACGAGCTCCGGGCGTCGAAGATCATGGCGGACCGCGCGGCCGCGGACCCGAAGATCTCCTTCGCGTGGAACTCCGAGGTCGTGGCGATCCACGGCGAGGAGAAGGTCACGGGCGTGACGCTGCGGGACACCGTCACCGGTGGGACGCGCGAGGTCGGCGCCGGTGGGCTGTTTGTCGCGATCGGTCACGTGCCGCGCTCCGACCTGCTGCTCGGCCAGGTCGACCTCGACGAGAGCGGCTACGTCGCGGTCGTGGGACGCTCGACGCGCACCAACCTGACGGGGGTCTTCGCGTGCGGCGACCTCGTCGACCACACGTACCGGCAGGCGATCACCGCGGCCGGCTCCGGCTGTGCCGCGGCCCTCGACGCGCAGCACTTCCTGGCGTCGCTGACGGACGTCGTCGACCCCGTCGTCCCCGGCGAGGCCCTCGTGCCCGCCGCGCTCGTGGAGGAGGAGCTGTGAGCACCACAGACGTGACCGACCTGACGTTCGAGGCCGAGGTGCTGCGCAGCGACGTGCCCGTCGTCGTGGACTTCTGGGCGCCGTGGTGCGGCCCGTGCCGCCTCGTGTCGCCCGTCCTCGACGAGCTGTCCGAGGAGTACGCCGGCCGGGTGAAGATCGTGAAGGTGAACGCCGACGAGAACCCGGGCCTCAGCGAGGACTTCAAGGTCCAGTCCATCCCGTTCATCGCGTTCTTCACGCGCGGCGAGATGGAGAACAGCCTCGTGGGCGCGCGGCCGAAGGCCGTGCTCAAGGAGGCCGTCGAGGAGCTGCTGGCCGCCGCGGACGCCTGACGCCCGCGGCGCGGGCCCGCCGCCCGGCCCCGGGACGTCCCGCAGGTCGGGACGGAGGACCGTGGCGGGGCACGGCGAGTGACGTGGCACACTCGTCCGATGACCACCTCGCCCGTGCCCGACCGCGTGACGTCGGGCCCCCCCACGTCCGCGGCCGCCGCGGGCACCCGCCTCGACCCGTGGCTCGGCTCCTACGCCGAGCGGACCGGGGGCATGCGTGCCTCCGAGATCCGCGCGCTGTTCGCCGTCGCCAACCGTCCCGAGGTGGTGTCGCTGGCCGGCGGCATGCCCTACCTCGCGCGGCTCCCCCTCGACCAGCTCAGCGACATCGCCGCACGCGTCGTCGCCGAGCGCGGCCTCGTGGCGCTGCAGTACGGCTCCGGGCAGGGCGACGAGACGCTGCGTGAGCAGATCCTCGAGGTCATGCGCCTGCAGGGCATCGAGGCGCACCCCGACGACGTCGTCGTGACCACCGGGTCGCAGCAGGCGCTCGACCTCGTGACCAGGGTGTTCGTCGACCCGGGCGACGTCGTGGTCGCCGAGGCGCCGTCGTACGTCGGGGCGCTGGGCGTGTTCCGCGCCTACCAGGCGGACGTCGTGCACGTGCCCATCGACGCCGACGGCCTCGTGCCCGCCGCACTGGACGAGACGCTCACGGCGCTCGCCGCGGCCGGACGCCGCGTCAAGCTGCTGTACACCGTCCCCAACTTCCACAACCCCGCCGGGGTGTCGCTGTCGTCGGCACGACGCCCCCAGGTGCTCGAGATCGCACGCCGGCACGGCGTCCTCGTCGTCGAGGACGACCCGTACGGCCTGCTCGGCTTCGAGGGCGAGCCCCGACCCGCGCTGCGGTCGATGGACGACGAGGGCGTGCTGTACCTCGGGTCGTTCTCCAAGACGTTCGCGCCCGGGTACCGGGTCGGCTGGGTCGTCGCACCGCACGCCGTGCGCGAGAAGCTGGTCCTGGCCAGCGAGTCCGCGATCCTGTCGCCGTCGAACGCGTCGCAGCTCACCGTCTCGACGTACCTGGCCACCTACGACTGGCGGTCGCAGGTCAAGGACTACCGGGAGATGTACCGCGAGCGGCGCGACGCGATGGTCGGCGCGCTGGCGGACCTGCTGCCCGAGGCCACCTGGACGGTCCCCGAGGGCGGGTTCTACACGTGGGTGCGGCTGCCCGACGGCCTCGACGCACGCGAGATGCTGCCGCGCGCCGTCACGTCGCTCGTCGCCTACGTCCCGGGGACGGCGTTCTACTTCGACGGCCGCGGCGCCGACCACATGCGCCTGTCGTTCTGCTACCCGACGCCCGAGCGCATCCGGGAGGGTGTGCGCCGGCTCGCCGGCGTCGTGACGGCCGAGCGCGAGCTCGTCGAGCTGTTCGGCGCCGCGGGATCGGCGGAGTCGGCCACCGTGCAGGCGCCCGGCCCCGACGTCGCCTGACGTGGTCGCCGACGTGCAGCCTGCGGCTGCTGCTGTCGCACCGGCGGGCTCACCCGTCGACGTGCCGCGCGCGGCGCCGTCCGTCGCGGTGCTCGCGGGCGGGCTGTCCCACGAGCGGGACGTCTCGTTGCGCTCGGGTCGCCGTGTCGCCGAGGCCCTGCGCGGTACGGGCGCCGAGGTCACGGTCCACGACGTCGACTCCGACCTGGTGCCCGCGCTGCGCCAGCTGCGGCCCGACGTCGTGTGGCCGGTGCTCCACGGTGCGTCGGGCGAGGACGGCTCGGTGCGCGACGTGGTCCGGATGCTGGGCCTGCGGCTGCTGGGCTCTGACGCCCGGGCCAGCCGCGTCGCGTGGAGCAAGCCGGTCGCCAAGACCGTGATGTCGCGCGTCGGGGTCGCGACCCCCGCCTACGTCACGCTCCCGCAGTCGCTGTTCCGCGAGCTCGGGGCCGGTCAGGTGCTCGACCTCGTGGTCGAGCGCCTCGGCCTGCCTGTCGTCGTCAAGCCCTCACGGGGCGGGTCGGCGCTCGGGGTCACGCTCGTGTCGGTCCGCGAGGACCTGCCGGGCGCGATGGTCGAGTGCTTCTCGTACTCCGACACGGCCCTGGTCGAGCGCGCGGTCGTCGGGACGGAGGTCGCGGTGAGCGTCCTCGACACCGGGTCGGGTCCGTTCGCGCTCCCCGCCGTCGAGGTGGTGACCGACGGACCGTACGACTACGACGCCCGCTACAACCCCGGCCGCACCGAGTACTTCGTACCCGCGCGGCTGGACGACGCCACGGCGCAGGCGGTGGCACAGGTCGCGCTCGACGCGCACGCGGCGCTCGGTCTCGCGCACCTGTCCCGCACCGACCTCGTCGTCGACGCGTCCGGCGTCCCGTGGTTCCTCGAGGTCAACGTGGCTCCCGGGATGACCGAGACGTCGCTGCTGCCGCAGGCGGCCGAGGCGGCCGGTCACGAGCTGGGGCGGCTGTACCGCGCGCTGGTCGACGGGGCGACCGCTCGCTGAACCGGGTCGACAGCCGATCTGTACAGCGAGCCACGTACCAATTGTACGTATCTGTCGGCGTCGGAACCCCTTCGTCGGGCCGCAGCACCAGGCCGCATCCCGCTCACGATCCGTCCTGACGAGCTCACGACGCCCGTGCAGGGGCCTGAGAAGGCGATCCGGCCCGTCGACCACCCCCGTGCGCGGCCGCCCCTGGCTCACGATCCGTCCTGACGAACCCGTCCGCGGCGCCTTCCGGGTGTGAGAGGGCGGTCGAGCACGGTCGCGGCCGTGAGCCGTCGCTCAGGCGATCAGCTCTTGAGCACTCCGGGGTCCTCGGGCGCGAGCGACCCGAGGATCCGGTTGAGGTCCTGCACCGACGCGAACTCGACCGTGAGCTTGCCGCGGGTCTTGCCGAGGTCGACCTTGACGCGCGTCTCGAAGCGGTCCGAGAGGCGTGCGGCGAGGTCGTCCAGCGCCTCGTTGCGGATGCCCGCGCGCGGACGCTGCCGACGCGTCGGTGCCGACTCGTCGCCGCCGAGGGCGACGATCTCCTCGACGGCTCGTACGGACAGCCCTTCGGACACGACCCGCTGGGCGAGACGCTCGATCGCGGCACCGTCGCTCAGCCCGAGCAGCGCACGGGCGTGCCCCGCGGACAGCACACCGGCCGCGACACGGCGCTGCACGAGCGGCGGGAGGCGGAGCAGGCGCAGCGTGTTCGAGATCTGCGGACGTGACCGGTGGATGCGGGTCGCGAGCTGCTCGTGGGTGCACCCGAAGTCGTCGAGGAGCTGCTGGTAGGCGGCCGCCTCCTCGAGCGGGTTGAGCTGTGCGCGGTGGAGGTTCTCCAGCAGGGCGTCACGCAGGAGGTCCGAGTCCTCGGTGTCCCGGACGATCGCGGGGACGGTCGCCAGGCCGGCTTCCTGGGTCGCGCGCCAGCGCCGCTCCCCCATGATGAGCTCGTACCCGTCCTCGACGGCACGGACGACCACCGGCTGCAGCACACCGATCTCACGGATCGATCCCACGAGCTCGGCGAGGGCGTCCTCGTCGAACACGGTACGCGGCTGACGGGGGTTGGGCCGGATCGAGCCGACCGGGAGCTCGGCGAAGCGGGCGCCCGGCACGGGCAGGAGCCCGTCGGGGTCCTCCGCCGACGCCGTGGTCCCGGCACCGACGGGTGCTGACGGACCACCGTCCGTCGGCGCCGCCTCGCCGGTCGGAGCAGCCGGCTCGCGATCACCGCGCGGCTCGGCGTCCTGGTTCGCCGCGTCCTCCCGGCCCGCCGGGACGTCCGTCGCCGGCACGCCGGTGGCGACGGCGTCGTCTGCCACGGTGCCCGTGGAGCTCGTCGTCGTGGCGGCGTCCCCAGCCCCGGTGGCGTCGGTGGGGGCGTCCGCGGGAACGGCCTCGGCGTCCGCCGCCGTCTTGCGGGCGTCGGGGAAGAACACGTCGACGGGTCGGTCGCCGGTGCTGCGCGGGGTGTCCAGGCCTGTCGGGATGAGTGCTCCCAGACCGCGGCCGAGCCCGCGACGCTTCTCGCTCACTGGTCCTCCTGTGCAGGCCCGTCCGGCGTGCCGGCGGGGGTGTCGGTGCTGGTGGTCCCGGGCACGCCGCGCTCGGCGAGCTCGCGTGCCGCCTCGAGGTACGCCAGGGCCCCGGACGAGCCGCCGTCGTACGTCATGACCGTCTGGCCGTAGCTGGGCGCCTCGGAGATCCGTACCGAGCGCGGCACCGTCGTCCGCAGCGTGCGCTCCGGAAAGTGCGTCCGCACCTCCTCCGCCACCTGCTGCGCGAGGTTCGTGCGTGCGTCGTACATCGTGAGCAGGATCGTCGACACCGCGAGCCGGGGGTTCAGGTGCGCCTGGATCAGCTCGATGGTCTTGAGGAGCTGCGACAATCCTTCCAGCGCGTAGTACTCGCACTGGATCGGGATGAGCACCTCACGGGCCACGACGAAGGCGTTCACGGTGAGCAGGCCGAGGCTCGGGGGGCAGTCGACGAACACGTAGTCGATCTGCTCGAGCCCGTTCTGCGTGCGCCAGTCGAGGTACGCGTCGAGCGCGGTCCGCAGGCGGGTCTCACGCGCGACCATCGAGACCAGCTCGATCTCCGCACCGGACAGGTCGATCGTCGCGGGCAGGCACCACAGGCCCGCGACGTCAGGGCTCTCCTGCACCGCCTCGTGCATGGGCGCGCTGTCGACGAGCACCTCGTAGATGGACGGGGTACCGGCGCGGTGCTCGATGCCGAGCGCCGTCGACGCGTTGCCCTGCGGGTCGTTGTCGAGCACGAGGACCTGCAGGCCAGCCTGGGCGAGCGCCGCGGCGAGGTTCACGGTGGTCGTCGTCTTGCCGACGCCACCCTTCTGGTTGGCGACCGTGATGATCCGCGTCTGCTCGGGGCGGGGGAACTTCCGTCCGCGCAGCTCGATGCGGCGGCGCGCGTCCAGCTGCAGCTCCGCCATCAGCGGCGTGTCGACCGAGGGGCGCGGCAGGCTCTCGACGAGGGCGGCGCGCCGCGCGTCGTCGGCGTCGGCGAACGCCGTCCGTGCCGTGCTCGGGTCGTCGGTCCCGCTCTGCGGGTCCGGAAGGTCTTCCACGGTGCCTCTCTCGTCCTCGACCGCACTCGTGGCGGTCGCCGTCCTGGTCATGCCGTTCCCGGCCTGCTGCGCCGCCGACGCCTCGGGTGCGCGACCCGATCCCGCCGGGCCGTCACCGGCTCCGGTGAGCGGTGCACGTCCGTCGGCGGGCTCGGGGGCGACATCGGGAGCGGGGCCCGACGCGGACTCACCCACCACGCCGGTGCGGGCCGCATCGTCCTGGTTCTGGGCCGCTGGGTCAGTCTGGGCCGCTGGGTCAGTCTGGGCCGCTGCATCGGTCTGGATCGCTGCGTCAGTCTGCCACGGGTAGGCCGCGCCGAGATCCGCGACGGAGACGGGCTGCGGCCGCGCGCTCCTCCGCGGACGCGACTCGCCCTTGGCGACGTCGTCGTCACCTGTGCCCGAGGCGGCGGCCGGTGCCGACTCCCCCGGCGCCTGCTCCCCCGGCGCCGCGGGCGGCGCGGCACTCGTCGTTTCACGTGAAACGGCCGCTTCAGCCGTCGCGGCCTGCTGCTCATCTCCGGCTGACGCTGTTTCACGTGAAACGAGCGCGCGGTCAGCGGCCGGGGTCGACGGGCCGTTGGCCAGCGAACGCTCCGGCACGTCCCCCACACCCACCGCACCTGGCGCGGCAGGGTCGTCGGTGCCCGGCGACCGCGCCCCGAGGTCCTGAGGCGTCCAGCGAGCCGCCCCGGCTGCTCCCGGCAGCGTCGAGCGACCAGTGGCTCCCGGCGGCGTCGGCTCACCTGGCTCCGCCACCGGCCCCGCAGCGCCAGCCGCGACCGGTGCACTGGCCAGGGGTGCGGCGCCTGCCGCAGGAGGCGCCCCTGCATCCCTCGTCGGCGGCTCCGGCACCGGACGCGGGACCGGGTGCGGAACGATCGGCTGCCGTGCGACAGGCGGCGCGACATCGACCGCGCTCACCTGCCGGTCGGTGGGTACCTCCGGCGCAGGACCGGACCGTGCCGGGACAGCCAGGGCTGCGACCGGCGCGGGCGCAGCCTGCGAGACCGGTTGCGTCGGACCGGGTGGCGCGACGGGGCTCGACCCGACCGGCGTGCTGTGAGACGCGTCGGCGGCAGCGGAAACGCTGTCGGACGCCGTGGTCGGGACGGCCTGCTGGTGCGCTGCGGTGAGTGCGGCGCGCTCCGCCGCCTCCCGCTCCTCGCGCCGCTTCTTCCTACCGAACACGCGCACTCCCCTCTCGCACTGCCGTCACGACGCGGGTCGGCTCCGTACCTTCGATGGTTGTCGCCTCCTGCACGCGGCCGTCCCTGAGTCCCAGTGCGCGCATGGTCGTCGCCGCCGCGCGCAGCTCCTCCTCGGCGCGTGCGCCCTTCATCGCCACGATCGACCCGCCGCCACGGACCAGTGGGGCGGTCCAGCGGTAGAGCTTGTCCAGCGCGGCAACAGCACGTGCCGTGACTGCATCAGCCTCGATCGCCCCGTCGAGCTCTTGCGCACGCGCCCGTCTGACCTCGACGTTCGTCAGTCCGGTGCGCTCGACGACGTCGTTGAGCCAGGTGACCCGCCGCTCCATCGGCTCGACGAGGACGACCTGCGCATCGCGCCGCATCGCCGCGACGACGATGCCGGGCAGGCCAGCCCCGGACCCGACGTCGACGATGAGACCGGCTTCGGGCAGGAACGGCACCACGGCAGCGGAGTTCAGCAGGTGCCGCTCCCAGAGCCGACCGACCTCGCGCGGGCCGACCAACCCTCGGAGCTCACCTTCTGCGACGAGGAACGCGTGGAACGCCTCGATCGGCTGCCACGCGGTGCCGAAGAACTCGGCCAGCCGCGGGTCCCCGTCCCAGGGGTCGCTCGACTCCACGTCCGGGCGATCGTGACGTGGCAGGTCGGGCACCCGGCAGCTCCTTGTTCCACGTGAAACGAACGATGTCAGCGACCGGGCCACGACCCGTCTCGCCGCGCGCCTACGCTACCTGCCACCGGCCTGTCGCGGGGACGGCCACTCCACAGGTCGCACCACGAGTTCCGCGACGATGTGTGCGCAGCCGCCACCGGTGCCTCGAGTCACCGGCGACGAAGCCAAGCGATCCTCGCCTCTCCGGTGCTCCTCGCCTCTCCGGTGCTCCTCGCCTCACCGGTGCTCCTCGCCTCACCGGTGCTCCTCGCCTCACCGGTGCCCCTCACCTCACCAGCCCCCCTATGTCGTATGCGCCGTCCGCGCGTGCAGCTGCCATGCGTACATCGCCGCGACGGCCGGGCCGCGTCCTGGGTGACATCCGTGCTCGTGATGTCCGTGCTGGTGACATCCGTGCTGGTGACATCCGTGCTGGTGACATCCGTGCAAGCGGCAGGACCCGCGGCACACACGCCCGAGAAGCGGCCCGCCAGGGTGGTGGCGATCGATGCCCTGGTCGACGCCCGTTCCGGAGTCCAGCGCCACGCAGTCACAGGCCCCGACAATCCCGCGCTCCACGACACGCTCAGTGCCGAGCGGCGGCTGCCTGGTCCTCATCTCCACCCGCGGCGCCACCCGACATCGCGACCCACCGTTCCGGCCTCCAGCGGCGTAGCCCCACGGTGAGATCCGTCGACGCTGTTCTGCGGTGTCGCGTGCGCTGCCACGTCCTCGCGTCACGTCTGTCGGCACCCGCCACGCGCAGGACCGGCCCGCAGCCCGCGACGCGCCCACAGCACCTGGCGCAACCGGTGTCACCAGACCGGACCCGGCGAGACTCGACGTGGTTCGGTGAGACTCGGTGGGGCGCGCGGCGGGAGATGAACGACCCGTCAGCCCTCAGCGGGACATCGACCACCCGTCAGCCCTCAGTGGGACATCGACCACCCGTCAGCCCTGAGCGGGACATCGCCCACCCAGCAGAGCCGGGGGACGTGGCACACCCGGCAGCAGTGCGGCTCGTCTCGTCCCGCGATCCGACCGGTACCGCGCTGCGGGCCTCCGCCGCCACCTGCCCGCACGTCGGACCAGTGCCTAGCGCTCACTCGCTCACGCTACGGGTGTGCCGTGCCGCGCTGGCGCCGGGAGGCCCGTACCCCGCGAGGGGTGGGCAGCAAGTCATTGGCGGTCCGGCGCGGCCGCACCGACATCTCCCGGTTGGCGGAACGGGGCACAACTACGCACTCGTCGCGCGAGTGGCGGCGAACGCCGGCAAGGTGTCGACCGGATGGTTCCACGTGAAACAGCTGCCTCGTGTGGGGCTCAGCCGGGGCCTGAAGCATGACATCCAACCTCCGACCACTCGCCTCCCTCTTCCCAAGCCGCGGCCAGCCTCCGCCGGATGACAGGCGCCCGCGCGTACGACGGTGGTGGCGGCCAAGCACCGCGGCGACCGTCCCTGGCCAGGCGGCAGCCGAAGTGGAGCACGGATGTTTCACGTGAAACCCAGCCGTGAAGCTCGCCTGCGGGCAGTTCGGTGTGCAGCTGATCGACGGGACGTTTCACGTGGAACCGGCCGAGCCAGCTCTACCTGCACCGCTCGCGCGAACCCACGCGCGTGTCGGGACACTTCCACAGGTGAAGCCGTGGTGTCCGTCGCGTCCAGCGCATCCACTCCCATGCAGTCGACTGCCGCCCGCGCCCGAGACGCACGAGCAGTCACGACCTGACACCACTCACCCCGCGCGCCGCGCCACCAAGCACCGCCCCCGCGTCACATCGTTCAGCGGGCTGCGCCTCGGCAGAGCCCGCCCAGGCGGATCCAGCACTCATCGGCAGAGCCCGTGGCGGAGGAGTCTTGCCCGGCACGAGCGCGACCGTGCCGCCACGCCAGTCCATCAGCGGCCCGCACAGCACCGACGACGGCTGGTGTGCCTCAGACCGCACCCGCGAGGATGGCCGGACCACTCCGGACCCGATCACTCCGGACGAGCAGCGCCGCGACTCCCCCGGTACCTGCCGTCGCCGGCCGTCTGGCATGGACCTCCGACACCCGGAGGCTGCCCCTTCTTCCGAGCGGACAGCTCCGGGCGTCCGGGCCACGTCGTCCGGTGCGACGCGTCAGCGACGGACTCACCTCACCGCCGGCTCGGGCCTCGGGCGATCCCCTCCCCCGCGCCGCGTCGGCTGCGGGCTCACCTATCGGCGCGTCCGCCCTGGTGCGAGACCGCCTCGGGCCCGCGTCAGCACGGACTCACCCCGCCGTGTCTCCGACTTCGCGCGAGACTCTCGCGACCAAGCGCGCCTCTGGGACAGCTCCGGATCGAGTTTCACGTGAAACGTGAGTGGCGCGCTACCGCAGGTCTCGCCGTGCGAGCCGTGCGAGCCGTGCGAGCGTGCGAGCCGTGCGAGCGTGCGAGCCGTGCGAGCGTGCGAGCGTGCGAGCCAGGATCCACAAGGTGAATGTCGCCGCAGCCGGTGCTCCGAACCGTCTGCTGCGGGTAGCGCTGCCTCGACCGTCTGGCTTCTTCAGCTCTCGTCACCACCGCCGCGGCGAGGCGAGGATCGTCCATCTCGCCGGGGCCAACGCCTCCCCGCCACCGACAGCTCGCCCGGTTGCTCGATCAGCATCCCGGTGAGCGAACGGCTGCTGCAGAGCCCGTGCCGCGCGGGCAGGCCCTCGAGCGACCCCGTAGCGCCGGCAGACCTTCTCGACACAGCACGCGACCCTGTGCAGGACATCGCGAGACCTCGGCTCGGGACCGGACGACCACGTGGCTCCGGGCGGCAAGTCCCCCGAGTCGGCCCGCGCCTTCACGGCGCTGCTGGGTGCTTCCCGATGAGCCGACCTGTCGTCTGCGCTCTCAGGCCGTGTCCACCACCGGGCACTGCCTTCGGGCTGCTACCTGGCGCACCGACGGCCCGTGCCGGGGCTGAAGGCTCTGAGGTTCTTGGGTCCCCGACCTCACCCGATACCAGCTCACGCTCGCACGACCACAGCGCCTACCCGTGACGCGACCCCGATCGCGGCCGCACGACGATCCGACTCCGAGCACCGACACCGCTGGACGCATACGTCCACCAGCCGCAGCGCTCTGCGCTCTCAGCGCTCTCCCGTACGTCCCGACCGCTGTTCCACGTGAAACCAGGACGCCCTTTCGACACGGGCCCGCCCATGCGACATGATCGCACCGCGTCTCCGCTGGAGAAGCTCCAGATGCTTCACCGCATCGTGCGAGGGAGTTTCACGTGAACCACACCGGACCGCGACTCAGCCCTGATCCACCGTCGCGGTAGCGATGTGCAGGGCTATGGATAGCCGAAACGCCCCCGACGTGGAACAACCAGCACCGGCTGGCCGATCCCCCACACCCTCCACCAGAACAACGACGGACACGACCCCCGCAATGCCCACCACACATCGGCGCAGAACAGCATCGGTGGATCAGGGCTCAGCCGGACATCGACGCCCGCACACGACCGTGCCCACAGACACCGCTGCACCTCGTCAGGACGCCTCGCGGCCCGCGTGGAACGAGGGATCACCGCCGGACCGCACGTCGCGGCCGACACGGACACTCCGGGACACCCGCTGTCACCAGATCCACCCACCGACGCGCAGGACGTCGTCGTCGCTCCCGTGGGAGCTGACCACTCTGCCAGGCCGCCCGTGACCGAGGCAGAGGCGTCCCGCCTCAAGCACCGATCGTGGTGTTCCACGTGAAACACGACGAGCGGCGTACGCTCACCGAACCGAACCGAACCGGCGACATCGGCCCGACATCGTCGGCCTCCCTCCGAGCCGACGACCGGGCGTCATCACCCGCCCCAGGGCCGCCGCCCGCGGAACGCGCGAGTCCCGATCCCCGCCGAACGCTCCAGTCCCGATCCCCGCCGGACGCGGAGAAGGCGGGCGACCAAGGTCGCCCGCCTCCTACCCGGAGCGCAGACCGTTGCTCCGCGTCCCGGCCCGCCGATCGGCAGGTCGAGACGCGAGACGGCTCAGCCGCGCCTGACGACGACCCGGCGCTCGGGCTCGACGCCCTCCGAGTCGCTCAGCAGACCGGCCTCGGCCACGGAGTCGTGCACCACCTTGCGCTCGAACGGGTTCATCGGGGCGAGCGTGACGGGCTCGCCGCTGGTGGTGACCTGGTCGATCGCGACGCGGGCGATCTCGACGAGCTCCGCGCGGCGCGCCGCACGGTATCCCGCGATGTCCAGCATGAGGCGGCTGCGCTCACCGGTCTTCGTCTGCACAGCGAGGCGCGTCAGCTCCTGCAGGGCGTCCAGCACCTGCCCGCCCTGACCGACGAGGCGACGCAGCGCGGTCTCGTCCGCCGAGTCCTCCGCCACGATCTCGACCGCCGCGCGGCCGTGGTCGACATCGATGTCGATGTCGCCGTCGAGGTCTGCGATGTCGAGGAACTCCTCCAGGTAGTCCGCCGCGATCTCGCCCTCTTCCTCGAGGCTCTTCACGAGGTCGGCGTCGGTGGCCGTGTCCGTCTCCGTCGTGCCCATGTCGTTCTCCGTTCAGCGGTATCGCCTCGCGCGCGTCCGGCACGGACGCCCGCGAGGGTGGTCAGGATCCGGTGGAGCCGTCGGACGCACCCGGGCCCGCGGCGTCCCCGCTCGCGCTCGACCCGTCCGAGGCTGCCGACGCGGTGCGCTTCCGCTTCTTGCGGGGTGCGGGTGCGGGTGCGACGCCAGCGTCGCTCTCCCCCGTCGAAGCGTCGGAGGGGGCGTCCTCGGTCCGGTCCGCGACGTCCTCGACGGGGGCGTCACCCGCGACGACGCCACCTGTGCCAGCCGGCTGCGCAGGCCTGGCGGCCTTGTTCCGGTCCTTGCGCTTCGGCTGCTGGCGCTGGCCGCGGGGCTTCTCCTCGATCACGGCAGCCGTGTCGGGTGCGTCGACGACCTCGCCTCGCGCCGCGGCCTTGCGCGCCTTGCGTGCGAGGAGCGCCTTCTCCGCCTCCGAGCCGGGTGCCGGCATCCGGCGGATCGTGTAGAACTGCTGGCCCATCGACCACAGGTTCGTCGTGGTCCAGTAGATGAGCACGCCGATCGGGAAGTTCACGCCGGAGAACGCGAAGACCAGGGGCAGGACGTACAGCAGGATCTTCTGCTGCTGCGCCATCGGCCCCTGCAGGGCCGCCGGCGGCATGTTCTTCATCGTGAGCTGGCGCTGGGTCGTGAACGTCGTCACCGACATCGCGATGATGAGGATCACCGTGACGACCTGGATGTGCCAGTTGCCGTCGGCCTGCAGGAACGTGCCCGACAGCGGCGCGCCCCAGATCGTCGCCGCCTCGGCCTGCCCCGCGAGCTCCTTGGTCAGCGGGCCGATCGCGTCCGCCCGGTCGTACGTCCCGGCGGCGAGCCGCGGCAGCTCGTAGAGCACACGGAACAGCGCGAAGAAGATCGGCGACTGGAGCAGGATCGGCAGGCAGGACGCGAACGGGTTGGTCCCGTGCTTCCTGTACAGCTCCATCATCTCCCGGCTCATCGCCTCGCGGGACGCCGGGTCGGTCTTGCCCTTGTACTTCTTCTGCAGCGCCTGCATCTCGGGCTGCACGAGCTGCATGCCACGTGACGCCTTGATCTGCTTGAAGAAGAGCGGGATCAGCAGGATGCGCATGACGATCACGAGGCCGACGATCGACAGGCCCCACGCAGCACCGCTCGCAGCGTCGAGACCTGCCCAGGTCAGGAGCTCGTGGAACCGGACCATGATCCAGGCCACGGCGACCATGAGCGGGAAAAGCAGGCCGTCCATCCAAGGCATCGGTGATGTGCTCCTCGAGAGCGTCAGTGAGCGGACGTTGCCGCAAGACCGTGGTCATGGCGGGTCCGCGACGGTGGAACGTCGTCGACTCCGCCGGGGTTCCAGGGGTGGCAGCGCAGCAGCCGCCGGATCGCGAGCCACGTCCCCCGCAGCGCGCCGTGCCGCTGCACCGCGATCACCGCGTACTGCGAGCACGACGGGTAGAAGCGGCAGGTCGCGGGCGTGAGCGGCGAGACGACGTGCTGGTAGAGCCACAGCAGTCCGAGCAGCGCGAGCACGGGCAGGCGTCGCACGGCCGACCAGGCGCGTGTCAGGCTCACGGCCGGACCTGGTCGTCCTGCCGCCGCCCGAGCCGACGCCGCGCGGTGGCGACTGCGCCGTCGAGATCGCGTGCGAGCTCGACCGACGTCGCACCGGCCGCAGGCGGCTGGGCGCGCACGACGAGCAGCGACCCGGCCGGCACGGCGTCCAGCCGGGCCGCGACGAGCGCGCGGAGCCGGCGCTTCACGCGGTTGCGTGTGACGGCGTTGCCGACCGCCTTGGACACGACGAGACCGACCGCCGGCAGGCCGGGGTCGGTCGTGGTCGTGAGGTGCACGACGAGGGTGTCACGGCCTCCGCGCGCGCCCCGGCGCACCGCCTGCTCGAAGTCGGCAGCACGGCGCATCCGGTGCGCTGCGGGGAGCACCGGGACGGTCGTCAGGCCGAGAGCTCGGTGCGCCCCTTGCGGCGGCGCGCAGCGAGGATCGCGCGACCGGCACGCGTCCGCATGCGCAGACGGAAGCCGTGGGTCTTGGCCCGGCGCCGGTTGTTCGGCTGGAAGGTGCGCTTGGTCACGACGTTCTCCACACGTTTGTCGTAGCGATCGCACGCAGTCGCGCGACCAGGTCCTGGTGCCGTGTTCCACCGCTCCAGGGAACGCACGCTGGTACACGTGCGAAGGCGTCAGGGCGCGCCGGACGGAGCCGTTGAAAGGCTGGACCACGCTACGCTCCCGCCTCCGACCCGGTCAAATGCGCCGTGGGCCGAGCGGTGCGGTGCCGTGCCTCCCCACCGCGCCCCGGTGACCACCCTAGGCCCATTACCGCAGGTCACAGCACATCGGGCGCACCCGCTCCGGCGTGTCGGGCCTCTCACCCGGTCGCGCACTTATGCGGTGCTGACCGCGCCGTTAGCATCGGTGCTCGTCGAACGACCTCGTCCGGCAGGTACCGCCCGGGACCGTGTGCGCGTGCCCGACGGGACCGTGGGAGCGCCCCCTCGGACGGCGCCCCGCAGCACACGGTCGTCGCCACCGCGGCTCCGCGCACCACACCGCACCTGACGCGCACACAGGTGTGGACAACTATGTGGACGACGGTCCGCCGTGCCACACTCACCGAGCCCGCAGGACCGATGATCGAGGTAGGACGTTGTCACAGGACGAAGAGCCAACCCGCGTCTGGGGTCACGTCGTCGCGAGCCTCGAGGCGAGCCCCGACATCACCCCGCGGCAGCTCGCGTTCGTCCGGCTCGCCCACCCGCTCGGCGTCCTCGACGGCACGATGCTGCTGGCGGTCGGCAACGACCTGACCAAGGAGTACCTCGAGACGCGTGTGCGCGCTGAGGTCACCCAGGCCCTGGGCGAGGCGCTCGGCCGCGAGGCCCGCTTCGCGATCACGGTCGACCCGGAGGTCGCGGACGACGTGCCGCCGGCGCTGCGCGTCGTCCCCCCGTCCCCCGCCGGACCGGCCCCGTACGAGCGCAACGGCGAGCAGCGCCCCGACCTCGCGCTGGTGACGTCGCACCACGGGTTCGCCCACGACGACGCGCCGGTCGACGAGCACACGCTGCGCGACGACGCCCCGGCGGGTGACGCCCACGTCGAGGCCCGGCCCACGCTGCGCGCGGTCGACGGTGCGTCCCCTGACGGGCACGCACCGCGCCGCGGCCTGTCGGAGCCGGCTCGCCTCAACCCCAAGTACCTGTTCGAGACCTTCGTCATCGGCTCGTCCAACCGCTTCGCGCACGCCGCGGCCGTCGCGGTCGCGGAGGCGCCGGCCAAGGCGTACAACCCGCTGTTCATCTACGGCGACTCCGGGCTGGGCAAGACGCACCTGCTGCACGCGATCGGGCACTACGCGCAGAACCTGTACCCGACCGTGCGCGTGCGGTACGTGAACTCCGAGGAGTTCACCAACGACTTCATCAACTCCATCGGCGAGGGCAAGGCCGGCGCGTTCCAGCGCCGCTACCGCGAGGTCGACGTCCTGCTCATCGACGACATCCAGTTCCTGCAGGGCAAGGAACAGACGATGGAGGAGTTCTTCCACACGTTCAACACCCTGCACAACGCCAACAAGCAGGTCGTCATCACCTCGGACGTCCCCCCCAAGCAGCTCAACGGGTTCGAGGACCGGATGCGCTCGCGCTTCGAGTGGGGCCTCATCACCGATGTGCAGCCGCCGGACCTCGAGACGCGTATCGCGATCCTGCGCAAGAAGGCCGCGAGCGAGCGCCTGCAGGCACCCGACGACGTGCTGGAGTACATCGCGTCCAAGATCTCGACGAACATCCGTGAGCTCGAGGGTGCGCTCATCCGCGTCACGGCGTTCGCGAACCTCAACCGTCAGCTGGTCGACGTGTCGCTCGCGGAGATCGTGCTGAAGGACCTCATCATGGACGACCAGACGCAGGAGATCACCGCGACGACGGTGATCGGCCAGACGGCCGCGTACTTCGGCCTCACGATCGAGGACCTGTGTGGATCGAGCCGTTCGCGTGTGCTCGTGACCGCGCGCCAGATCGCGATGTACCTGTGCCGTGAGCTGACGGACCTGTCCCTGCCGAAGATCGGCCAGGCGTTCGGCGGACGCGACCACACGACCGTCATGCACGCGAACCGCAAGATCCGCGAGCTGATGGCCGAGCGCCGGTCCATCTACAACCAGGTCACGGAGCTCACGAACCGCATCAAGCAGCAGCACCGGGGCTGAGCGGGCCTCGTCGCCGCGCGTTGCGCGAGGGATGACCGGTCCGCCCGTCTCCCTCCACGGCGTCGATCCGGTTATCCACAGGTTTGCCCACTGCCTGGGGACACTTGTGAACTCCTTCACCCAATCGGGTCAATCGGACATGGGAACCCACGACGGTCCGGCCGCACACACAGCGCTGACCTGCACAGACGCCGGCACGCACGGTGCCTCCGTGCGAGCCCGACCGACTCCGACCACTGGTAGGACGTCCCATCTCCGTGAGAGGACTCTCACGATCAAACCCGGACGAACCGCTTGTCCACATCTTGGGGACGCGGGTGAAACATGCATGGGACGAATGTTCACACCTGTGCACATACCTGTGGACGACGGTGGACAACGTACGTCCTCGCTGTGGATCGGGACCCCCTCGGCGGTGGACGGTGGTGGACGACACCCGCACCGTCCACCGGCGTCCACCGCGGACCCCCCACCGACCCACATCGGCCTCCACACGACGACACGCCTGCTGACCTGCGCCCCGACGCGTCGTCCACATCATCAACAGCCCCGATGACGACGACGACCCATCTACCAGGAAGGGATCCACACACCGACGTGGGGCGTGCGAGGCCGGTCCCGCCGACGGACGCACGGCGCCCGGACGACCTGGCGGCCCGGGCACGTACCGAGCGTCGGACCTGTCGCGTAGTGTTCGGCTCAGCCCTGCCAGCGCCCGCTGCCGTGCCCCGAACCTGCTCACCAGCAGGCACCGACGAGCACGAGCACGCAGGGCCGGACGACGAGAAGGTGATGCATGAGGTTCCGCGTCGATCGTGACGTGCTCGCCGATGCCGTCACGTGGACCGCACGCAGCCTGCCCACGCGCCCGCCCGTGCCGGTCCTCGCGGGCGTGCGCATCGAGGCGGACACGACGGGCACGATCCAGCTGTCGAGCTTCGACTACGAGGTCTCGGCCCGCGCGCAGCTGCCGGCCGACGTGAGCGAGCCCGGCACGGTGCTGGTCTCGGGCCGCCTGCTGGCCGAGATCTCCCGCGCCCTGCCGGCCAAGCCGGTCGACGTCGTCCTCGACGGCACCAAGGTGCAGGTCACGTGCGGTGCCAGCCGGTTCACGCTCCTGACGATGCCGGTCGAGGACTACCCGAACCTGCCGGCCATGCCGGAGCTGACCGGCACGGTCGACGGCGACGAGCTCACGCACGCGGTCGCCCAGGTGTCGGTCGCGGCGAGCCGTGACGACACGCTGCCCCTGCTCACCGGTGTGCGCGTCGAGATCGAGGGCGAGAAGGTCACGCTGCTGGCCACGGACCGCTACCGCCTGGCGCTGCGCGAGATGACGTGGAAGCCGGCGAGCCCGGGCGTCGAGGCGGTGGCCCTGGTCCGGGCCCGCACGCTGTCCGACGCCGCCAAGTCGCTCGGCGGCTCCGGGTCGGTCTCGGTCGCGCTGTCGACCGGCGGCGGCGTCGACCTCATCGGCTTCGAGGCCGCCGGCCGCCAGACCACGAGCCTGCTCGTGGACGGCGACTACCCGCCCGTGCGCCGTCTGTTCCCGGACGAGACGCCGATCCACGCGATCGTCAACACGCAGGCGCTGGCCGAGGCCGCCAAGCGCGTCGCGCTGGTCGCCGAACGGAACACGCCCATCCGCCTGACGTTCTCCGACGGCCAGGTCGTGCTCGACGCCGGCCAGGGCGACGACGCGCAGGCGTCTGAGGCGCTCGAGGCCGTGCTGGTCGGGGACGACATCTCCGTCGCGTTCAACCCGCACTTCCTGGCCGACGGCCTGGGCGCGCTCGACACGACGTTCGTCCGCATGTCGTTCACGCACCCGAACAAGCCCGTGGAGTTCACGGGGCAGGAGTCGCTCGAGGGCGACGACCTCAAGGACTACCGCTACCTGCTGGTGCCGATCCGCTTCCCCGGCTGACACCTCGCGCGCCCGCGCACCGGGTGCGGCACAGTGGCCGGGACGGACGTGCCGGCCACGGGCAGGGGTCGTGCGGGACAGGTCGTCCGAGGCAGCACGGAGAGGGGCGAGGCATGCACATCGGTCTGGTGGGCCTGGGCAAGATGGGCGCGAACATGCGTCAGCGGATCCGGGACGCGGGGATCGAGGTCACGGGCTTCGACCGCAACCCCGAGGTGACCGACGTGCCGACCCTCGAGGCGCTCGTCGACGCGCTGCCCGCCGGTGAGCGGATCGTGTGGGTGATGGTGCCCTCGGGCCCGATCACGGACAGCGTGATCCAGGACCTCGCGCGCGTCCTGTCCCCCGGCGACCTCGTCGTCGACGGCGGCAACTCGTACTACCAGGACGACGAGCCGCACGCGACGACTCTGGCCGAGCACGGTGTCGGCTTCATCGACGCGGGTGTCTCCGGTGGCATCTGGGGCCTGGAGAACGGCTACGGGCTCATGGTCGGCGGCTCGCCGCAGGACGTCGAGCGGGCCATGCCCGTGTTCGACGCGCTGCGGCCGCCGGGCGAGCGAGCCGACGGCTTCGTGCACGCGGGCCCGGTCGGCGCGGGCCACTACGCCAAGATGGTGCACAACGGCATCGAGTACGGCCTCATGCAGGCGTACGCCGAGGGCTACGAGCTGCTCGCCGCGAAGGACCTGGTCACTGACGTGCCCGCGACGATGCGCGCGTGGACCACGGGCACGGTCGTGCGGTCGTGGCTGCTGGACCTGCTGGTCCAGGCACTGTCGGAGGACCCGAAGTTCGGCGCGATCGACGACTGGGTCGAGGACTCCGGCGAGGGCCGCTGGACGGTGGACGAGGCGATCGACCTGGCCGTCCCGGCCCCCGTCATCGCGGCCTCGCTGTTCGCACGGTTCGCGTCCCGGCAGGGCGAGTCCCCCGCGATGAAGGCCGTGGCCGCGCTGCGTCAGCAGTTCGGCGGGCACGCGGTGCGCGCCGCCGGCGCCGACACCGTCACCCCGGGCGCACCGCCCACGTCGGAGGCCTGACCCGCGTGTACGTCGCGCACCTGTCCCTGACCGACTTCCGGTCGTATCCGCAGGTCGAGCTGCCGCTCGAGCCGGGGATCACCGCGCTCGTCGGCCCCAACGGGCAGGGCAAGACGAACCTCGTGGAGGCCGTCGGGTACGTCGCGACGCTGGGCAGCCACCGGGTGCCGTCCGACGCGGCCCTGGTCCGGGCGGGTACGAGCCGCGCGGTCGTCCGGGCCAAGGTCGTCCGCCAGGAGCGCGCGACGCTCGTCGAGGTCGAGATCACGCCCGGCAAGGCGAACCGGGCGCGCGTCAACGGCGGGTCCCCCGGCCGGGCGCGCGACGTGCTGGGGATCCTGCGGACCGTGCTGTTCGCGCCCGAGGACCTCGCGCTGGTCAAGGGTGACCCCGACGGCCGGCGCCGCTTCCTCGACGACCTCCTGGTGCAGCTCACGCCCCGCATCGCCGGGGTGCTGGGCGACTACGACCGCGTCCTGCGGCAGCGCTCGGCGCTGCTGAAGTCCGCGGCCGCCGCCACACGTGCGCGCTCGGGGGCCGACCTGCGCACGCTCGACGTGTGGGATGCCAAGCTCGCGCAGGCCGGCGCCCAGGCGGTCGTCGCACGCCAGGCGCTCGTCGCGGCGTTGCGGCCGCGCGCCGCGGACGCGTACCGGCAAGTCAGCTCGGGCCAGGGCGAGCTGGGGCTGACGTACCGCTCCTCGCTCGACTCGGCGCTGGGGCAGGGGTCCGACGAGCCGGCGGTCGATCCCGACGCTGGCGTCGACCTGGTCGAGGCGCGGCTGCTCGACGCGATGGGGCGGCTGCGGTCCAAGGAGATCGAGCGGGGCGTGTGCCTCGTCGGCCCGCACCGGGACGACCTGCAGCTCGCGCTCGGGGACCTGCCGGCCAAGGGGTACGCGAGCCACGGCGAGTCGTGGTCGATCGCGCTGGCGCTGCGGCTCGCGTCGTACGCGCTGCTCACGCACGGCGTCGACGACGCGGGCGCGTGGGCGGCGGACTGGGGCCCGGACGGTGAGCCCGTGCTGATCCTCGACGACGTCTTCGCCGAGCTCGACACGCGTCGCCGCGAGCGGCTCGCGGAGCTGGTCGCCGGTGCGCGGCAGGTGCTGGTGACCGCGGCGGTGCCGCAGGACGTGCCCGAGCCGCTGGCCGGTGCGCGCGTCGACGTCATGGGGGGTGAGGTCGCTCGTGTCCTCTAGGCGCGCACGTCCCGCCTCCCCCGCCGGCGGCCGGCGCGCGGCGGCCGACGGGAGCACGTCGGACCCGTCCACGACGGAGCAAACGGGGGTCGACGAGGACGCGCTGCTACCCGCCCCGACGTCCGTCCCGGACGGCGTCCCCGTGTCCGAGCTGGTCACGCTCACTCCCCCCGAGCAGGTGGTGCGCGCGGCCCTGGCGCGCGCGAAGGCCGCGGCGCGTGCCCGTGGGCTGCGACCGGGTGTGGTCCGCAGCAGGCCGCTGACCAGCGGATCTGCCCCGGGGCCGCGGGACCCGCAGCCGCTCGCGGTGTCGGCGGGGTTGCTCGCGCGGGACCTGGGCTGGGAGCCGGGGCTCGTCGTGGGCGACCTGGTGCACCGGTGGGCGCACATCGTCGGGCCGCAGGTCGCGGACCACTGCGAGTACGTGTCGTTCGCGTCGGGGCTGCTGACGGTGCGTGCGTCGTCGACGGCGTGGGCGGCGAACCTGCGGCTGCTGACGCCGACGATGCTGGCGCGGTTCGACGAGACGCTCGGCGAGGGCGTCGTGGTCCAGGTCGACGTGCTGGGACCGGTCGGGCACGGGTTCGGTCGCGGGCCGCGTCGCGTGTCCGGACGGGGGCCGCGCGACACCTACGGCTGACGGGAGGGCAGGCACCGGCGACCACGTGGCCCCGTCCTGCCCGTGAACGGGCGTCCAGCGGGTAGACTGGACAGGTCAACTGAGGCGTCTGCCTGCCCCCGTGAGCCGAGAACTCCGCCGACGTGGAGTGATCCGGACTCCCGGCGGCCCGCAGCCGCTCACGACGCGCCTGGCGCGTACGAGCTCTCGAGGAGAACCGCTGCCCGTGGCCGACCAGAGCACCCCTCGCGACCCGCACGACGACACCGCCGAGGGGCCGGAGGCGGCCACCCCGTCCCCCGCGCGTCCGACGGACGGTTCCTACGACGCCAGCGCCATCACCGTCCTCGAGGGCCTCGAGGCCGTGCGCAAGCGCCCCGGCATGTACATCGGCTCGACCGGTGCGCGCGGCCTGCACCACCTGGTCTACGAGGTCGTCGACAACTCGGTCGACGAGGCCCTGGCCGGCTACTGCGACACCATCGACGTGACGCTGCTGGCCGACGGGGGCGTGCGCGTCACCGACAACGGGCGCGGCATCCCCGTGGCGATCCACCCGACCGAGGGCCGTCCGACCGTCGAGGTCGTCATGACGATCCTGCACGCCGGCGGCAAGTTCGGCGGCAGCGGCTACGCGGTCTCGGGCGGTCTGCACGGCGTCGGCATCTCGGTCGTCAACGCGCTGTCCTCGCGGGTCGAGACGGTCGTCAGGCGCGACGGGCACGTGTGGAGCCAGAGCTTCGCGGACGGTGGCAAGCCCGTCGGCGAGCTGCGTCAGGGGGCGGCCACGGACGCGACGGGCACGTCGCAGACCTTCTGGGCCGACGCGACGATCTTCGAGACCGTCGAGTACGACTTCGAGACCCTGCGCGCGCGCTTCCAGCAGTACGCGTTCCTCAACAAGGGCCTGCGGATCTCGCTTACCGACGAGCGCCCGCAGCACACGGGCACCGAGGACGAGGTCACGGGCGACCAGCACGGCGACACCCCGGCGACCACGGCACGCAACGTCACGTACAAGTACGACGGCGGGCTCGTCGACTACGTCAAGCACCTGAACTCGGCCAAGAAGGTCGACCACGTGCACCCCGACGTCATCGACTTCGAGGCCGAGGACACCTCGCGCCGCATCTCGGTCGAGATCGCGCTGCAGTGGACGACCGCCTACTCCGAGTCGGTCCACACGTTCGCCAACACGATCTCGACGACCGAGGGCGGCACGCACGAGGAGGGGTTCCGGGCGGCGATGACGTCGCTCATGAACCGCTACGCGCGCGACAAGGGCATCCTCAAGGAGAAGGACGAGAACCTCACGGGCGACGACATCCGCGAGGGCCTGACGGCCGTCATCTCCGTCAAGCTCGGCGAGCCGCAGTTCGAGGGCCAGACCAAGACCAAGCTCGGCAACACCGACGCCAAGCGCTTCGTACAGCAGGTGGTCAACGACCAGCTCGGCGCGTGGCTCGACGCGCACCCGTCCGAGGCCAAGGACGTCATCCGCAAGTCGATCCAGGCCGCGGCCGCCCGCATGGCGGCGCGCAAGGCCCGCGAGGCCACGCGGCGCAAGGGCCTGCTCGAGTCCAACTCGATGCCGGGCAAGCTGCGCGACTGCCAGTCGAACAACCCCGCCGAGTGCGAGGTGTTCATCGTCGAGGGCGACTCCGCCGGCGGCTCCGCGGTGCGCGGACGCAACCCCCGCACGCAGGCGATCATGCCGATCCGCGGCAAGATCCTCAACGTCGAGCGGGCACGGCTCGACAAGGCGCTGGGCAACCAGGAGGTGCAGGCGCTGATCACGGCGTTCGGCACCGGCATCGGCGAGGACTTCGATCTCTCCCGCCTGCGGTACCACAAGATCGTGCTCATGGCCGACGCCGACGTCGACGGCCAGCACATCCGCACGCTGCTGCTGACCCTGCTGTTCCGCTACATGCCGGACCTCATCACGCACGGGCACGTCTACATGGCGCAGCCGCCGCTGTACCGCATCAAGTGGAGCAACGCCCCCCACGACTACGTCTACTCCGACCGGGAGCGGGACGCCGTCATCGCCGACGGGCGGGCGAACAACCGCCGCCTGCCCAAGGAGAACGGCGTCCAGCGCTACAAGGGTCTGGGCGAGATGGACTACTCCGAGCTGTGGGAGACCACCATGGCCCCGGAGCACCGCACGCTGCTGCAGGTGACGATGGACGAGGCGGCCGCCGCGGACGAGATCTTCTCGATCCTCATGGGCGAGGACGTCGAGGCCCGTCGCGCGTTCATCCAGCGCAACGCCAAGGACGTGCGCTTCCTCGACATCTGACGCGGCTGCCGGCGACCCCGGCGCGCGACACCGACCTGGCACCGACGACTGGAGTGACCTGCACGTGACCGAGACCCCGGGCGAGATCGAGCACGGCCGCATCGACCAGGTGGACCTGCAGCTCGAGATGCAGCGCTCCTACCTGGACTACGCGATGGCCGTCATCGTCGGCCGTGCGCTGCCGGACGTGCGCGACGGCCTCAAGCCGGTCCACCGCCGGGTGCTGTACGCGATGTACGACGGCGGGTACCGCCCGGACCGGCAGTTCTCCAAGTGCAGCCGCGTCGTCGGCGACGTCATGGGCAAGTACCACCCGCACGGCGACGCACCGATCTACGACGCGCTCGTCAGGCTCGTGCAGGACTGGTCGCTGCGCTACCCGCTGGTGTCCGGGCAGGGCAACTTCGGTTCCCCCGGCGACGACCCGGCCGCCGCCCCGCGGTACACCGAGTGCAAGATGGCGCCGCTGGCCATGGAGATGGTCCGCGACATCGACGAGGACGCGGTCGACTTCCAGGACAACTACGACGGGCACACGCAGGAGCCCAAGGTCCTGCCCTCGCGCTTCCCGAACCTGCTGGTCAACGGCTCGGCGGGGATCGCGGTCGGCATGGCGACGAACATCCCCCCGCACAACCTGCGGGAGGTCGCGGAGGGCGTGCAGTGGCACCTCGCGCACCCCGAGGCGTCGAAGGAGGAGCTGCTCGAGGCGCTCCTCGAGCGCATCAAGGGCCCCGACTTCCCCACCGCGGCGACGATCCTGGGCCGACGCGGCATCGAGGACGCGTACCGCACGGGCCGCGGCTCGATCACGATGCGCGCGGTCGTCGAGGTCGAGGAGATCCAGGGCCGCCAGTGCCTCGTGGTCACCGAGCTGCCGTACCAGGTGAACCCCGACACCCTGGCGAAGAAGATCGCGGACCTCGTCAAGGAGAACCGCGTCCAGGGCATCGCCGACATCCGCGACGAGACCTCCGGCCGCGCGGGTCAGCGCCTGGTCATCGTCCTCAAGCGCGACGCGGTCGCCAAGGTCGTCCTCAACAACCTGTACAAGCACACGCAGCTGCAGGACACGTTCGGCGCCAACATGCTCGCGCTCGTCGACGGCGTGCCGCGCACGCTGAGCCTCGACGCGTTCGTGCGGCACTGGACGTCGCACCAGATCGACGTCATCCAGCGCCGCACGCGCTACCGCCTGCGCAAGGCGGAGGAGGACATCCACATCTACCGCGGGTACCTCAAGGCGCTCGACGCGCTCGACGAGGTCATCGCGCTGATCCGGCGCTCGCCCGACGCGGAGCAGGCCCGCACGGGCCTGATGGAGCTGCTCGACATCGACGAGCTGCAGGCGCAGGCGATCCTCAACCTGCAGCTGCGCCGGCTGGCGGCGCTGCAGCGTCAGGAGATCCTCGACAAGCACGCCGAGCTCGAGGCGGTCATCACCGAGCTCAACGCGATCCTCGCCTCCCCCGAGCGGCAGCGGCAGATCGTCAGCGAGGAACTCGCGACGATCGTCGACAAGTTCGGCGACGAGCGACGCACGCACATCCTGCCGTTCGACGGCGACGTGTCGATCGAGGACCTCATCGCCGAGGAGGACGTCGTCGTCACGATCACGCGCGGCGGGTACGCCAAGCGCACGCGCGTCGACCTCTACCGCGCGCAGCGCCGCGGTGGCAAGGGCGTGCGCGGTGCGCAGCTGCGCGAGGACGACCTCGTCGACCACTTCTTCGTCACGACGACGCACCGGTGGCTCCTGTTCTTCACCAACCTGGGCCGGGTGTACCGCGCCAAGGCGTACGAGCTGCCGGAGGCCGGCCGCGACGCGAAGGGCCAGCACGTCGCGAACCTGCTGGCGTTCCAGCCGGGCGAGAAGATCGCGCAGGTCCTCGACCTGCGCGACTACGAGCAGGCCGAGCACCTGGTGCTGGCCACCAAGCGCGGCCTGGTGAAGAAGACGCGTCTGACGGAGTACGACTCCAACCGCAGCGGCGGCGTCATCGCGATCAACCTGCGCGAGGACGACGAGGGCCGCACCGACGAGCTCGTCGCGGCGCGCCTGGTGGACTCCGACCAGGACGTGATCCTCGTGTCGCGGCACGGGCAGTCGGTCCGGTTCACGGCCTCCGACGACGCGCTGCGCCCGATGGGTCGAGCGACCAGCGGTGTGACGGGCATGAAGTTCCGCGGGGAGGACGACCTGCTCGCCATGGACGTCGTGCGCGAGGACGCGTACCTGTTCACGGTCACCCAGGGCGGCATCGCCAAGCGCACCGCGCTGACGGTCGACAACTACCGCCAGCAGGGCCGCGGCGGGCTGGGCATCAAGGTCGCGAACCTGCCCGAGGCGAACGGCGACCTGGTCGGCGCGCTCGTGACGGACCCGGACGACGAGGTGCTCGTCATCATGGAGCGCGGCAAGATCGTGCGGTCGGCGACGTCGGAGGTCAACGCGACGGGACGCACGACGCAGGGCGTGATCTTCGCGAAGCCCGACACGGGCGACAGGATCATCGCCGTCGCCCGGAACAGTGAGCGACACCTCGAGGACGATGGCGGTACCGTGGGCGAGAACGTGAGCAACCCCGACGCACCCGACGTACCGGACCCGGACGGGTCGGTGCCCGACAGCGGCGACCGACCCGCGGAGGACGCATGAGCGACACGCCCCCCTCGATCCCGCCGCGCAAGCGGCCGACGACGCCCGTGACGGGCGGCAGCGCCCACCCGGCGGACCAGCGTGGTGGCGTCCAGGCAGCGGAGCACGACGCGGCCGCCGGCAGCTCGTGGGCGTCGATCGGCGCCGTCGGCGGCTCGACCCCCCCGACGTACACGGTCGACGTGCGCAGCAGCGCGGTCCCCACGTCGGGTCGTGCGTCGGGCTCCGTCCGCCCCCGGGCGGACGAGCGGCAGGGCCCGGAGCCCGAGCCGCGCCGGGGCGCTCCGGCGGGCCGCGCGACGGGTGAAGACCCGCAGGGCGACGAGCCGCCGTCTCCGCTGGTCACGGCGGTCGACGCGACCACCGTCTGGCTCAAGAAGGCCGCGGAAGTCACCGGTTCCGGCCTCTCCAGGGCGTACTCTCAGCTGACCCGCCCCCGCACCGAGGACGCCCACATGACCACGACGCCGACGACAGCCGGTGCCACCACCACCGGCCGTTCCACGCCGCGGTCGCCGGCACCCGCCACGGGGGCGACCCCGCGCCCCGCCACGGGCCGCATCCCCGCCGTGGGTGGCGGACCCCGGCGCGTGCGGCTCGCGATCTCGCGCGTCGACCCGTGGTCCGTGATGAAGCTCGCGTTCCTGCTGTCCGTCGCGATCGGCATCATGATCGTCGTCTCGGCGGTCGTGGTGTGGTTCACGCTCGACGGGCTGCACGTGTTCACGCAGGTCGACGGCCTGGTCAAGCAGGTCGTCGGGACCGAGAACCCGTCCTTCGAGCTCCTGGAGTTCGTGTCCTTCGAGAAGACCGTGTCGGCGGCCACGCTGGTCGGCGTCATCGACGTCTTCCTGCTGACGGCGCTGGCCACGATCGGCGCGTTCCTCTACAACATCGTGGCGGCGCTCGTCGGCGGCGTGCACGTGACGATGACGGACGAGTGATCCGCAGCAGACTCCCCCGGGCAGCCGGCCCGGCACCCGCCGGTTTGGGCGCGGCGGCTCGCCTGGGGTAGTCTCGACCGTCGCGCCCACCGGTGCGGATCCCCACGCGGGATCCACCGGCCGGACGTGTCACGGGCCTATAGCTCAGACGGTTAGAGCGCTTCCCTGATAAGGAAGAGGTCACAGGTTCAAGTCCTGTTAGGCCCACGCTGCAGGTACGCAGGTCGTGCCACGCGGTCTGCCGGCACCCACCCGAGACGGGGGAACCGATGAAGAAGCTCCTGCTCCTGGCCGCTGTGGCGGCCGTCGGCTATGTCGCCTGGCAGAAGTACGCGCAGGACCGCGACGAGCGCGACCTGTGGGCCGAGGTCACCGACACCTTCGAGTGACCACCGGCCCGACCCGGGGCCATGGCGCAATTGGTAGCGCACCTGCTTTGCAAGCAGGGGGTTAGGGGTTCGAGTCCCCTTGGCTCCACGTCGTGATGACGCGGGACATCGTTCACAGATGTCCCGCGTCATCGTGCGCGCATGGTCGAGGCGATGCTCGTCCTCCTGCAGGAGCGCGGCTACGCCGGCACCGGGGTCAACGCCGTGCTCGAGGCGGGCGCGGCGCCGAAGGGCTCGCTGTACTTCCACTTCCCGGAGGGCAAGGAGAGCCTGGGGGTGCGCGCCGTCGAGCTCGCGGCGGAGCAGTACCGTGCGGTGATCGCCGCAGCGGCCGCGGCAGGGGACGCGGCTGAGGCCGTGGGCCACGTCCTCGACCAGGTGGCGGAGGAGCTCGTCGCGGCCGACTTCGCGGCCGGCTGCCCGGTGGCGGTGGTGACGCTGGAGACGAGCGCACACAGCGACCGGCTGCGCGCGGCGTGCGAGGCGGCCTACGACTCGTGGATCGCGCTGGTGCGCGAGCACCTGGTCGCGCACGGTGTCGCGCCCGGCGAGGCGACCGCGCTGGCCGAGACGGTGGTGAGCACGGTCGAGGGCGCGATGATCGTGAGCCGCGCACGCCGGGACGTCGGACCGGTCCGCAGCGCGCGACAGGTGCTCGTGGATCTGCTGCGGACGCGGCTGGCGGACGTCGACGGCGGCACGGGCCGATGACCGCGCGTCGCGCGCTGGTGCTCGGCGCCGGTGGGTTCGTCGGGCGTCACCTGACCGCGACGCTCCTGGCGTCCGGCGTCGCGGTGGTCGTCGCGGGTCGTTCGCGGCAGTCCGTGGAGGGCCTGCTCACGTGGCTCGCCCGGCGAGGTGCAGCCCCAGTCCCCCGGCACCGGTGGTGCGTGCCCCGGCGTAGACGGGCTCGGACCCGGGGTCGTCGTCCGCCACGTCGAGCAGCCACTCGTCCTCGGCCCGTGACAGCGTGACGATCGTCGGGGGCAGGCCGTGGACCAGCGCGTTGGTCGCGAGCTCGGTGGCGATGAGGACGAGCCTCACAGCCGGACACCGATCCCGCACGTCCAGCGACCCGTCGCGAGGAAGAATCAGGGCGACGGCAGCCTTCCGCACCCGCCATCCTCCTGCAGGCCCCCCGGACAGCCCGGGCTGCCCGCTCCCGGCGACCCCGGGACGACGCCCCGAGGAGGGATGTCATGACCAGCTCGTTCCCCGTCGCCCTGCGCGGTGCCACGGCCCCCACGCTCATGTGGGCGCACGAGCACGACGTCGAGCCGGCCGCGCTGCAGCAGCTGCGCGACATCGCCGCCCTGCCGTGGGTGCACGGGGTCCGCGTCATGCCCGACGTCCACCTCGGCAAGGGGGCGACCGTCGGGTCGGTCATCGCGATGCGTGACGCGGTCTCCCCCAACGCCGTGGGCGTCGACATCGGCTGCGGCATGATCGGCGTCCGCACGTCGCTGACGGCCGACGACCTCCCGGACGACCTGCACGCGCTGCGGACGGCCGTCGAGGCGCGGATCCCGGTGGGGTTCCGTGCCCACGACGAGGCGGTCGACCTGCGCCGCCTGCGGCCCATCGGGGCGCACTCCGGCACGGCGGAGGCGCTGCGGGGTGCGGACGCGTTCTGGTCGCGGTTCGGCACGCTGACGCCGCGGGTCCGGGACCTGGAGACGCGGGCGCGGCGCCAGCTCGGCTCGCTGGGCGGCGGCAACCACTTCCTCGAGGTCTGCCTGGACGACGACGACGGCGTGTGGCTGCAGCTGCACTCGGGGTCGCGGAACATCGGCAAGTCGCTCGCGGAGGTGCACGTCGCCGTCGCGAAGGGACTGGCGCACAACCAGAACCTGGTGGACCGTGACCTCGCGGTGCTGCTCGCCGGGACGCCGCAGATGGACGCCTACCTCCACGACCTGTGGTGGGCGCAGGAGTACGCGGCACGCTCGCGCGCGGTGATGATGACGTTGTTCGTCGACGCCGTGCGTGACACGTTCGCGGGCCGTGACGTGACGTTCGAGGAGGTCGCGAACGTGCACCACAACTACGTCGCGACCGAGCACATCGACGGTGCCGACCTCGTCGTCACCCGCAAGGGCGCGATCCGGGCCGGTGCGGGGGACCTGGGCCTCATCCCGGGGTCGATGGGCACGGGCTCGTACATCGTGCGGGGCCTGGGCAACCCGGCGTCGTACTGGTCGGCGTCGCACGGCGCCGGCCGGCGGATGTCGCGGGCCGCGGCGAAGCGCACGTTCACGCTCGACGACCTCGCGACGCAGACCGCGGGCGTCGAGTGCCGCAAGGACGCCGGGGTGCTCGACGAGATCCCCGGCGCCTACAAGGACCTCGACGACGTGATCGCCGCGCAGGCGGACCTCGTGGAGGTCGTCGCGCGGCTGCGCACGATCGTCTGCGTGAAGGGCTGACCTGCACCGACGCGGCCTCCGACGCACCCGGACACCCGGGCCGTCGGGGCCCGCGGCGCGCATCGTGTACAGTGGGACTGCGTCATGCCGCGCGAACATGCCCGCGGCGCACTTCGGTCTCTCAGCATCGGAGCGAGGACCACACGCACCGGCAGCGTCGCTGCCGTCGACGATCTCCGCCCATCAGGGGTGCGGAGCGGAAGCAGAGAACATCACACACACCATCACCGAGCGTCCCTCGACCGCTGCTGCGGCGAGCGAGACCTCCGGCCCTGCGCCCGTCTGGCGCCGCGCCGACGACGACCTGTGGGTCGGCACGGTCGCCGGCGAGTACGCCGGCCTGATCGCCCGACACCCCGACGGTTTCCACGCCCACGACCGCTGGACGCGGCCCGTGGGCGTCGCCCCGACGTTCGACCGCGCGACGTGCCTGCTGGCACCGCCCCGCACGGGCTCGTCCCGTGCACGTCGTACGTCCACCCTTCACCGTCTGCGCCCGTCCGGGCGTGGCAACCGGCGCCGCACGCGCGGCCCGGCCGACCGAACGAGAGAAGACATCATGACCACCGGCACCGTGAAGTGGTTCAACGCGGAGAAGGGCTTCGGCTTCATCTCCCCCGAGGACGGCTCCGCCGACGTGTTCGCGCACTTCAGCGCCATCCAGTCGACGGGCGGCTTCCGCACGCTCGAGGAGAACCAGAAGGTCGAGTTCGAGGTCACGCAGGGCCCCAAGGGTCTGCAGGCGTCGGACATCCGTCCGCTCTGACCCGAGCACCGGCGAAGGCCGCGCAGCATCACGCTGTGCGGCCTTCGCCGTGCCCCCGCCGTCCCCCGGCCGCCGAGCTCGTGGTTCGGCGGCTCTCGACCGCCCAGAAGCCGCCGAACCACGAGCTCGGCCGCCGTGGCTGGCGGGAAGGTGGGCGCGAGGGTGCGGCGGTGTGCGCTCGTGGCTGTCGACGGGTCAGGGGGAGCGGCGGGCGCGGGAGAGGACGTCCGTCAGGACGTCGTCCGTGTAGACCGGGACCGGCTCGTCCGTGACGACTCCCTCGTCGAGGGTCGCCCACTGCCAGTGCGGGTGGACGTCCGCAGTGGCCGCGTCGTCCTCGAGCCGCAGGTCCAGCAGCACGGCGTACCGGTACCCGAAGCGCCGCTGGATGGCCTGCGCGACGGTCAGGTCGGCGGCGTCCGGGGCCGCCGCCGTCGCGTCGGCCGTGAGCTCGACGAGCAGCAGGTTGTGCTCGGGCCCCAGGCGACCGCGCTGGTGGACGATCAGGTGCGGCGGACGGTGCGTCGACCCGTCGAGCCGGACCGACGACTCCAGGACCATGCCCGAGCGGTCGTAGTCGGCGTCGACGTCCCACGTCTTCTCGATCGTGCCCCGCAGGGCCCAGCCGAGGTGGAAGGAGATCGTCCGCTCCGAGGGGCGGCTCGTGCCGGCGGAGGGCGCGAACAGCGTCCACTCGTCGACGAGCGTGGTGGTCAGTGCGATACGCACCCGGGCCTGCAGGTCGGCGAGCAGCATGACGGGACGCTACTCCCCCTCGTGCGAGCTGTGCAGGGACCTCGGTCGGCCGCCGCCCGTCCGACCGGGCGTCCTGAGGCCGTGCGCGTCGTGCTCGGCCCGTCAGCGCCGTCCGTGGTGCCCGTGGTGCCCGCGCCGCCCGCCGGTCGAGCTCCGCTCGTCACGACAGGCCGAGCTGGTCCCGGACCGGCTCGAGACCCTCGAGCCGGACGTCGGGCCGCAGCTCCTCCGGGCGCGCGTCCCAGTCGGCGCGGTCGAGGACGAAGAGCCGGCTGTCGACGGGCCCGCCCTCGCGCGCCTGGTGCAGCACCCCGTTGGGCCGGTAGCCGATCCTGCGGCTCACGCCCGTCGAGCCGCGGTTGTCGACGAACGCCGACGTCGTCGCGTGCAGCGCCCCGAACCCCTCGAACAGCAGGTGCAGGATCATGAGCCGCATGCGCGTGCCGATCCCGCCGCGCTGGTGCCGCAGCCCCAGCCACGAGCCGGTCTCGGCGGTGCGTGTCACGAGGAAGTCCTTGGCGGACACGCCCTGCGTGCCCAGCGGCTCGCCGTCGCGGACGACCGCGAGCTCGATCACCCAGTCCACGGGCGTGGTGCGCTGCCGCAGGCCCCACTGGTACGTCATGACGCTGCGCGCCACCTGCACCGGCGTCCCGCGGGTCCACGGCACGAGGAACGGCATGTCGTCCTCACGGTGCACGCCCTGCGCGGCGAGCCGGGCCAGGTCGAGGAGCATCCGGTCGTCGGGCGCCCGCAGCTCGAGGTCCCCGCTGACCACCCGCAGCCCGGTCAGCGGCCAGATCTCGACGTCCGTCAGCACGTCGGCAGTCTCGTGGGACGGCGCGTCGGCGGATGCGTCGGACGGCGCGGGGAACGGCACGGGCGTGGGCTGCGTCGGCGGAGGGATGTCTCTCACCTCCGCAGCCTCCCGGCCGACGCACGCCCGGTCAACGCGAATCTCCGCCGACCAGTGGTCACCTCGGGCACCCGCGAGGTGACCACTGGTCGGTTGGGCGGGTGGTGGTGTGGTGCGGGGGTTCCCTGGTGACCAGTGGTCGCCGTCGGCGGCCGGTGCCCCGGGACGCGACGAGGGCGTCGCGCGCAACACGCGACGCCCTCGTGCGTGTCCGACTGCCCCCGCGTCGGACACCAGGCCCGGACGGGCGGAAGCGGGCCGCCCGCCCGGGCAGTTGGATCGGTCCCGGTCCGGCGACGTCGGGGGTCGAGCCGGACCGGGACCCGTCTGCTACCCGGCCACGCAGGTGGTGCCGTTCACCGCGAACGACGCCGGGGCCGGGTTCTGGCCGGTGTGCGAACCGTTGAAGCCCAGGTCCACCGACGCGCCCGGTGCGAGCGTGGCGTTCCACGCGGCACCGGTCGCGGTGACCTTGGTACCCGTCTGGGACCACGTCGCGCTCCAGCCCTGCTGCACCTGCTGCCCGGCCGTGAGGTCGAACGTCAGGGACCACGTCAGGGGGGTCGAGCCGGTGTTCGTCAGTCGCACCGACGCCGTGAACCCGGTGTTCCAGCCGTTCGCGGAGTAGGCCACGGCGCACGTCGCCGCGCCCGGGGTCGGTGTGGATGTGGGTGTGGGGGGCGTCGTCGTGGGGTGCGGGTTGCCCCGCAGAAGGACCTCGAGCTCGTCGGACCACGGTGAGAACGACCCGTCGGCTGCCACGGCGCGTACCGAGAACCGCTGCGACGTGTTCGGCGTCAGACCGTTGAACGTCCACGTCGTGCCCTCGACGACCCACGGGGCGAAGCCCGCGGCGCGTGCCTCGTAGTGCACCGCACCGGCCACGGGGCTCCAGGTGAGATCGAACATCTGAGGCGCGACCTGGACGCCGGACGTGATGGTGGGCGCCGGGAGCGCGGGCGTCGCGGTGGGCGTGGGCGTCGGCGAGGCGGTGGGCGTCGGCGAGACGGTGGGCGTCGGCGAGGCGGTCGGTGTCGGCGAGGCGGTGGGCGTCGGCGAGGCGGTCGGCGTCGGGTCGACGGTGCCGCTCGGCACCGTGCCCCACAGCAGCGCGCCGCCCTCGTGCAGGGTGATCGCCTTCGTCTTCACCGGGTCGCCCGTGGCGGGCAGGCCGGCGAACGACGGGTCGTTCGTGGCGTCCCACCCGGCGGCGCCGCTGACCCGGAACTGGATCTCCCGCCGGTGCTGCGACTGGCCACCGGGGTGGATGTCCTGCCCCGCGCAGCTCAGCTCGGCGTAGTAGAGGCTGCCGCCGGCCTGGACGACCTTCGACGGCGTCGTGCCGCACTCGCTGTAGTTGGTCGACACGGTGACGGCCGACGCCGGCACGTCCGCGTCGAGCGTGAACCAGTACCGGATCGAGGCGTTGGTCAGCGACCGGGCCGGGAAGGCCGAGCGGTTGCGGATCACGGCCTTGACCTCGGTGAACGTGCCACCCTCGGGCTGGTTGAGCTTCGCCTCGACGAAGTACTCGTCCTGGTCCGGCGTCTCCGCGACGGGGAAGCCCGCCAGCGGGGCGCCGCCGTACTCGGCCGTCAGGTACGCCAGCGCGCCGGTGAACCCGGCGTTGTAGTCCGTGGCGACCTCGTTGGCGACGTAGTCGCCGCGGTCGTCGGTGTAGGCGTCGTTCGCCGACCCGGGGCCGCCGACGAGCGCGCCGTACAGCACGTGACGCGTCTCGGCGGGGTCCTTGAGGGAGTCGAGCCACGACCCGTGCGCAGTGCGGTGGTGCGGGTTCTTCGGCGGGTTGGCACCGAAGCCGACGACGTACGACGCCTTGCGCGGGTTGTCGCCGAGCGCGTAGTTGATCTGCCGCACGCCGAAGTCGTGGTAGCGGGCCTTGCGTGTCGCGTCGGTCAGCCAGTCGGAGTAGACGAGCGCGACGAACGACGTGTTCGCCGCGTAGCGCAGCGCGCCCCACGAGTCGAGCACGGCCATGCCGCCGGGGGAGTAGGTCACGCGCGCGCCGTCGACGCCCACGGTCCAGAAGTCGAGCCACCGGTTCGCGTCGTCGACGTACTTCTGCTTGCCGGTCTCCATGGCGAGCAGCGCGTAGGCGGCGTACGACTTGTCGTCCCACGCGACGGTCCACTTGTACGACTTGGTCGTCGTCTGGTTCTCGTTGCTGAGCTTGTCGTACTCCGACTCGGCCTTGGCCAGGTACGTCGCGTCGCCCGTGGCCTTGTAGAGCCAGTACGCGCCCCACACGAGCTCGTCCTGGTAGCCGGACCAGGACTTGTAGAACGACTGGGCGTCGGTCACGCAGTCGGAGTAGTTGCCGCGGTAGGTGTCGGCGAACGTGTAGAGCTGCTTGGCGTGGCTCAGCAGCGTCGCGGAGTACGCGGGGTCGGTGGCCTTGAAGACGAGCGACGCGGACGCCATGGCGGCCGCGGTCTCGGCGGCGGCGTCGGACCCCGGGCAGGAGGCGGTGATCTTGTACGCGGGACGGGCCATCGTCATGACCTCGGCCGGGCCCCACCACTTGTGGTCGTCGTCGCCCTTGCCGACCTGCACGTACAGCTCGTTGGGAGCGGTGTGCGCCTTGATGAGGTAGTCGTTGACGGCGCGCAGGTTGTCGCGCAGCTCGTCCGTCTGACCGGCCTGCGCGTAGCCGGCGGGGCTCTCGAGGGCACCCCACGCGAGCATGGTCGCGGTGAAGGCCATGGGCAGGCCGAACTTCACGTGGTCACCGGCGTCGTACCAGCCACCGGTGAGGTCCTTGCCGACGTCCTTGCCGTCGTCGAGGCCGGAGTCGCCGCGCCAGGAGACGGGGTAGTCGTCGGGCAGGTCGCCCGAGCGCTGGGCCTGGTAGAAGAACATCGACTTCTGCAGGGCCTCGGCGTAGTTGTACGCCGGGGCGGCCTGCGCGCTCTGGGCGGGCAGGGTGACGGCACCGGCGACGACCGCGACCGCGACCGCGCCGGCCCACAGCGCGCGACGCTGCGCGCGGTGGGTGGAGGTGCGTGGCATGGCACTTCCCTTCGGACGAGGACCGGGGCGCTGGTGGAGCGCTCCCACGGACCCTGTCCGGGAGTCGACGACGGCGTCGCACCTGGTGGGGGCCCGGGCCGATCGTGCTGAGGGAGCGCGGTGACGGTCAACGCGCGAATCCTTTAGGCGCCCGGGCGCACGTCGGCCCCGGACCGTCAGGGGACGGGCCGGGGCCGACGTGGGTGCGTGCGGTGCGTCAGGACACGGGGTTCTCGCCCGCGTCCGGCGCCTTGTCCGGCGTCTTGGGGGTCGAGCGGCGCGTGGCCTTGCGGGCCGTCTCCTGCGCGGCGTCCTTCGCCTCCTTGGCCTTGTCGCCGATCTCCTCGGTGGCGTGACCCACGGCCTCGGCCGCCTTGCCGACGGCCTCGCGCCCCTTCGCGACGGCCGACCCGGCGGCCTCGCCCACGGCGTCGGCGGCGTCGCCGACCGCGTCCGACAGGTCGCCCGCCGCGGTCTGCGCGCGTGCCTTGAGCGACTCGCCGCCGAGCGAGTCGGCGGGCTCCCACGGCTCCGCCCACGGATCCGTCGTCGAACGCGAGCGCAGCCACGCGAACGCCGCTGCGCCCGCACCGGCCAGGGCCGCGACGACCCAGAACACCTTGGCGCCGGTGTGCGAGCGCTCGGCCTTCGCGGCCTCCTTGGCGGCCTTCTTCGCGGCCTTGGCCACCTTCTTCGAGTGCTTGCCTGCCTGCGTGGCCGCCACGTCGGCGGCGTGCTCGACCTGCGCACCGGCCTTGACGGCCGCGTCGTTGAGGGCCGCGACGAGCTTGGGGATGAGCTCGTCGACGAGCTTGTCGTGCGCGGTGTCGATCGCGGGCGTCGCCTTCTTGGCGGCCTTCTCCACCTGGGGTGCCGCGGTCTTGACGCTCTCCTTGTACAGGTGCTCGACGCGGGGCAGCAGCCAGTCGATGAACGACTCGACCTTGGGCGTCGTCCACTCCTTGGCGTGCCCGGCCGCGTCGGTGGCCCTCGCGGCGGCGTCCTTGGCGCCGTCGGCGAGGGAGGCACCCAGATCGGCTGCCTGCCCCTTGAGGCGTTCGGTGTCCACGTCGATCTTCGAACGATGGGTCATGTGCCACTCCCGCGCTGTCTCGGCTGGTCTCGGCTGGTCGGCTCGACGCTGCGACCACTCACTCTGCCACCGACGGGCCGCTCGTGCCCGGTGCACGCCGGTGGTTCGCCCCGGGCGAAGCGTGTCGCGCCCCGGGGCGCGGGGTCGGTGGTGGGTGCCAGACTGGCTCCATGTTCGCGACCATCCACACGTCCGCCGGTGACATCCGGGTCGAGCTCTACGAGAACCACGCCCCGCGCACCGTCGAGAACTTCGTCGGCCTCGCGCAGGGCACCATCGAGTGGAAGGACCCCGCCACGGGCAAGCCCCGGACGGACCCCCTGTACTCCGACCTGGTGTTCCACCGCGTCATCCCCGGCTTCATGATCCAGGGCGGCGACCCCCTGGGTAACGGGCGCGGCGGCCCGGGCTACACGTTCGACGACGAGATCCACCCCGAGCTGACGTTCTCCGAGCCCTACCTGCTCGCGATGGCGAACGCGGGCAAGCAGCTCGACCCCGTGACCGGCCGGGTCGGCGGCACCAACGGGTCGCAGTTCTTCATCTCGGTCGCGCCGACGACGTGGCTCAACGGCAAGCACACGATCTTCGGCAAGGTCGTCGACGACGCGGGCCGCCAGGTCGTCGACGCGATCGCCGCGACGCCCACGCGCCCCGGCGACCGCCCGGTGCAGGACGTGACGATCACGTCGATCACGGTGGAGGGCTGAGATCAGCGGACCTCACGTGCCGGGCGGCCCCGTCGCGGGGCCGCCCGCCGTTCCCGGTGACGGCACCGAGGTGCCGGTGTGTCCTCGCCACCCCGACCGCCCGTCCTACGTGCGGTGCCAGCGGTGCGGACGTCCCGCGTGCCCCGAGTGCCAGCGACCCGCCGCCGTCGGGGTGCACTGCGTCGACTGCGTCGCGCAGGCCGCCCAGGGGGCCCGCGAGGGGCGCACGGTCTTCGGCGGCAGGGTGCGCGGCGGGCGGCCCGTCGTCACGCTGACGCTCGTCGGGCTGTGCGTGGTGTCGTACCTGCTGCAGCTGACGGTCACGGGGTGGACGTCCCGCTGGGCGTTCAGCCCCGTGGCGGGGGCGTTCGAGCCGTGGCGCTTCCTCACCGCCGCGTTCCTGCACGCGCCGGGGCAGGTGTTCCACATCCTGTTCAACATGATCGCGCTGTGGATGGTCGGGCCCTACCTCGAGTCCACGCTCGGACGCGCGCGTTTCGCGACGCTCTACCTGCTCAGCGCGCTGGGCGGGTCCGTCGGCGCGGTCCTGCTCGCGCCCGTGACCGACGGGTGGACGACCGCGATGGTCGGTGCGTCGGGCGCCGTGTTCGGGCTGTTCGGCGCCGTGCTCGTCGTGCTGCGGCGGCTCGGCCGGGACGCAGGGCCGATCGTCGGCATCCTCGTGCTCAACGGCGTCCTAGGCTTCGTGCTGCCGGGCATCGCGTGGCAGGCGCACCTCGGCGGCCTCGTCGTCGGGGCGCTGCTGGGCGCCGCCTACGCGTACGCACCACGCGAGCGCCGCGCGCTCGTGGGGTGGGCCGCGCCGGTGGCGGTGCTCGTCGCACTCGTCGGCGCGACGTGGTCGGTGTACGCGTCGTACGGCCTGGCCTGACGCCCTCCCCAGGGTTACTCACACCTGTGGAACTACACGCGTGTAGTTTTCCACAGCCGTGTGCACGGCCTGGGGACGACGAACGTGGCCGGATGTGGACGAGGCTGTGGGCACACGCGGTGCACACAGCCTCGTCAGGGCCGCGCCGGGCGGCGCGGCGTGGTGGCGCTCAGCGCCAGCGCGTCAGCATCCCGAAGCCCACGATGATGATCGCGAAGCCGACGGCCAGGTTCCACTGACCGATCCCGGGGACCGGGTAGGCCGCACCGGGGGACAGGTACGTGACGACCAGCCAGATCAGGCCGAAGATCATCAGTCCGAGGGCCAGGGGCAGGAACCAGCGCGGGAGCGGCTTGGGCGCTGACGCCTTCGTCGGCGGCGGGGTGTACGTCGCCTTCTTGCGCGACTTCGACTCGGGCACGGGCGGGGCTCCTGTCTGCGACGGTGCGGTGGGCAGGCGGGGCATCGACGTCACCGGGTCGGTCGGGCTGGGCCGTCCGGGTGCCCTGGTGTCGTCGACCTGCGGACCGGTGTCGGCGTGCCGCCGAACGTGACCTAGCGTAGTGCCGTCGTCCCGTCAGCAGTGCGGGCCCCGCGGAGGGAGTCGGTGTGGCGCACCACGAGCACCGGGCGGACCCCGTCGTGCCCGCCGTGCCGCGGCCCGGCCCCGCGGCCACGGACCGTGCGGCCAGCACCCCCGTGCCGACCCACGTGCCGGCGCGCCCGCGCCGTCCCCGGCCGGGACGCGGCGCCGTCGCCGTGGGCCTCGTGCTGGGGCTGTCCGGCCTGCTGTTCACCGTCAACGCCCGCAGCGCCGGTGCCGACGAGGCGCGCCACCCGCAGGACCTGCGCGAGCTCACCGAGCAGCAGGCCGCGAACGTGCAGCGCCTGTCCGCCGAGGTCGACGCCCTGCGGGCGGAGGTCGAGACCCTCACGGCCGAGCAGAACGCGCTCGCCGGCCGGCCGGTCGTGACGCCCCGGGCGGGCGACGTCGTCGCGGGCGGCTCGGTCCCGGTCAGCGGGCGGGGGCTCGTCGTGAGCCTCGACGACGCCCCGCCCGACGGCCACCGCGAGGACGTCAGGCCCGACCTCCTCGTCGTGCACCAGCAGGACATCCAGTCGGTGATGAACGCGCTGTGGGCCGGCGGCGCCGAGGCGATGGGCCTCATGGACCAGCGTGTCGTGTCCACGACGGGCGTGCAGTGCCAGGGCAACGTGCTGCGACTGCACGGGCGCATGTACTCGCCGCCGTTCGTCATCACGGTCGTCGGCGACCCCGAGCTGCTGCGTGCGGCGCTCGACGCGGACACCGCGGTGCGCAGCTACGTGCGCGACGCCGGAGAGCTGGGCCTGGGCTGGCACGTGGAGGACCGCGCGACCGTCGAGCTGCCCGCCTACTCGGGGGCGACCGAGCTGACCTGGGCGCACGTCCCCGCCGACGTCGAGGTGCTGCCCGGCGTGCCGGCGGGTCGGACGCCCGGCGACGGCCCGGCCGGCGACGACGCCGCGACCGACGGACCCGTCCCGGCCGCCGCACCCCAGCCGGCCCGGGCGCCCGGGCGGGACGGTGACCTCCTGTGAGCACGTCACCCGTCACGGTCCGCCCGCCCGCGCACGCACGCACCCCCCGGCCGCGGACGGTCGCGTCGTTCGCGTACGGCCTGGTCGGTGTGCTCGGGGAGCTGCTCATCACGCTCGGCGTGCTGCTGCTCGGGTTCCTCGTGTGGCAGCTGTGGTGGACGGACGTCGAGGGGAACGCCGCGCAGGCGGAGATCGTCCGGGACATGGGGTTCGCACCGCCCGCGGTCGCGGAGGACGGTGGTCCGAAGGTCGCCGAACGGCGCACGGACGAGCCACCGGTCCTCGAGGAGCCCGAGCACGCCGCGAACTTCGCCCACCTGTTCGTGCCGCGGTGGGAGGGTGAGCCCAAGCGTCCGATCTCGCAGGGGACCGACCGCGCCACGGTGCTCGACGTGCTCGGCATCGGGCACTACGCGGGCACCGCGATGCCCGGCGGCGTCGGCAACTTCGCGCTCGCGGGGCACCGCGTGACGTTCGGCAAGCCGTTCAACCGCATCGAGGAGCTGCAGGTCGACGACGCGCTCGTCGTGCGGACCGCCGACACCTGGTACGTCTACAAGGTGACGTCGACCGAGGTCGTGCTGCCGCGCGACGTGCGCGTCATCGCGCCTGTGCCCAACGAGCCGGGTGCCGAGCCCACCGAGCGGTTCATCACGCTGACGACGTGCCACCCCATGTTCTCCGCACGCGAGCGGTACATCGTGCACGGCGTGCTCGACTACTGGGCGCCGACGTCCGACGGCACGCCCGCGGAGCTGCTCGGATGACCGGCAGGCGGGACCGGGCTGGGCGGACGACGACGGGAGGCTCATGATGTACGGATGGTTGTGGCGGCACCTGCCGGGCCCGGCGCCCGTGCGCCTGCTGCTCGCGGCCGTGCTCGCGGCGGCGGTGCTCGCGGCGTGCTTCCTGTGGGTGTACCCGGCGATCGCGCCGTACATGCCCTTCAACGAGACCACGGTGGGTGAGTGATGACGCGGATCCTGGTCGTCGACAACTACGACTCGTTCGTCTACACGATCGTCGGCTACCTCGACCAGCTCGGCGCGAAGACGGAGGTCGTGCGCAACGACGCCGTGCCGCCGGCCGCCGAGCGCGCCGGGTTCGACGGCGTCCTGGTCTCACCCGGTCCGGGCGCGCCCGCGGACGCCGGCGCGAGCATCCAGGTCATCCGGGACTGCGCGGCGGCCGGCACGCCCATGCTCGGCGTGTGCCTGGGCCACCAGGCGCTGGGCGAGGTGTTCGGTGGCACGGTGACGCACGCGCCCGAGCTCATGCACGGCAAGACGAGCGAGGTCGAGCACGACGGCCAGGGCGTCCTGGCCGGGCTGCCGACCCCGTTCACGGCGACGCGGTACCACTCGCTCGCGGTCGTCGACGGCACGTTCTCCGACGAGCTGGTCGTCACCGCCCGCACCCACGGCATCGTCATGGGTCTGCAGCACCGCGAGCTGCCCCTGCACGGCGTGCAGTTCCACCCCGAGTCGGTGCTCACGCAGGGCGGCCACCGGCTGCTCGCCAACTGGCTGCAGGTGTGCGGCGCGACCGACGCCGTCGAGCGCTCGCACGGGCTGCACCCGCTCGTCCGGCTCTGACACCGGCGGGACCGAGACCGGCGCGACCGAGAGCAGCGCGACCGACAGCGGCGCGACCACCGACGACGAACGCCCCCGACCTCACGGCCGGGGGCGTTCGTCGTGCGCGCCGCGTCAGTCGTCGCCGTTCTGCGTCGGCGACGCCGTCGGCGACGGGGAGCTGCTCGGTCCGCGCGAGACGCGCAGCGTGACCCGCTGCTCCATGGCGATGACCGTGCCGCCGCTCGGGTCGGACGACACGACCGTGTTGACGGGCTCGTCGGACTGGACGTCCTCGCGGGAGACGTTCGTCAGCCCGGCGGCCGCCAGGGCCTGCACGGCCTGGTCGTACTGCATGCCGCGCAGGTTCGTCGGCACCGTGGCGGTGCTCGGCGGCGCCGCCACCCCGAGGTTGACGGTCGTGCCCTGCGGCACGATGTCGCCCTCCGCGCGGTCCTGCGAGACGACGTTGCCCTCGGGCTCGGTCGACTCGACCTCGCGCGTGTTGACCCGCAGACCCGCCGCGGCGAGCGTCTCGGTCGCGACCTCGACGTTCTGGCCCGTGACGTTCGGGACGACGACGTTGCCGGACGACACGAACAGCGTGACCGGGTCGCCGGCCTTCGCGGGGCTGTTCGCCGCGGGCTCGGTCTTGGTGATCCGGTCCTTGGGGACCGTCGGGCTGTCCTCGCGCTGCCGCGTCGGCGACACCGTCAACCCCTCGGCCTCGAGCCTCGCGACGGCCTCGGCCTCGGTCAGGCCGGCGACGTCGGGCACGGTCACCTCGGCCGGACCGGTCGAGATGTAGACGTTGACCTCGGACTCCTTGTCGACCTCGGTGCCCGCGGGGGGGTCGGTGCGCGTCGCGACGTCGGCCGCGTACTCGTCGCTGACCTCCTGCACCGGCTTCGGGATGAGGTCCGCGTCGCGGATCGCCTGCAGCGCCTCGCTCTGCGACATGCCCGCCACCACCGGGACCTCGACCGTGGACTCGGGCGGCGGCGTGGAGCTCGCGATGATCGCCCAGATGATGCCGCCGACCGCCAGCAGCGCCACCCCGGCGAGCACCCAGATGAGCCACGGGCGCCTGCGCTCGTCCTCGTCCGGGTCCTGCTGCGTCGTCGCGAGGCCCGTCGCACCCCACGGTGCCGTCGCCGGCGGCAGGGCCTGCGTCGTCTGCACCGGCGGGGCCATGACCTGCGTCGCGTCGGCCGCCGGCACCGCGGCCAGCGCCGCACCGACCGCGGGTGCGTTGACGTTGCCGCCGCGCAGCACGGCCTCGAGGTCGGCCCGGAACTCCGCGGCCGACGAGTAGCGGGCGTCGCGCTCCTTGGCGAGCGCCTTGAGCGTGATGCGGTCCAGCGCGTCGGGGACGTCGGACGCGATCGTGCTCGGCACCGGCGGGATCTCGCGCACGTGCTGGTACGCGACCGCCACGGGGGAGTCGCCGACGAACGGCGGCCGGCCCGTGAGCAGCTCGAACAGCAGGCAGCCCGTCGAGTACAGGTCGGAGCGCGCGTCGACCTGCTCACCGCGCGCCTGCTCGGGGGACAGGTACTGCGCGGTGCCGATGACGGCCTGCGTCTGCGTCATGGTCGCCGCGGAGTCCGCGACGGCGCGCGCGATGCCGAAGTCCATGACCTTGACCGCGCCCGTGGGCGTGATCATGACGTTCGCGGGCTTGATGTCGCGGTGCACGATGCCCGCGTGGTGCGAGTACTCCAGCGCGGACAGCACGCCCGCGGTGATCTCGACGGCCTCGTCGATCGGCACGGCGTGGCCGTCGCGCAGGATGTCCCGCACGGTGTGGCCCTCGACGTACTCCATGACGATGAACGGCACGTGCGCGACCGTGCCGGTCGGCTCGGTGAACACGTCCTCACCGGTGTCGTACACCGCGACGATCGCCGGGTGGTTCAGCGCCGCCGCGGACTGCGCCTCACGGCGGAACCGGTTCTGGAACGACGGGTCGCGTGCCAGGTCGGACCGCAGGATCTTGATGGCGACCGTGCGTCCCAGGCGCGTGTCGTGCCCGATGTGCACCTCGGCCATGCCGCCGCGCCCGATGAGCTCGCCGACCTCGTACCTGCCGGCCAGGATGCGGGATCCGTCGTCCACCACTAGGCGTCCTTCACTTCCGTCGGTCGCGGGTCACCGGAGCGTGCCCGTGCCCCGTCTGCGGGGTCGGACCTGCCGTCCCCGGTCGGTTCTGCGGTGATCATCCCACCTGGTGGGCCGCGATGAGGGTACTCGGCGGTCACGGTTCGGCCGCTGGGATCCTCGGGTCCGGCGCCGAGCAGACGGTCGGCCAGCGCCGCACCGAGCAGCGCGACGAGCACGAGCACGAGCGCCACGAGCGGCAGCCGCAGGCGACGCACCCACGCGACCGCGCTCGCGAGCGCACCGTCGAGCGAGCGGTCGCGTGCGGCGCCGTGCCGTCCGCGCCGTGCGGCGTCGTCGGCGGGAGCACGGCCTGCGCGCTCGCGGCGCGACGGCACGTACGACGGGGGTGCGTCGTCGCCGCGCCGCGCGGCGTGCTGCGGACCCGCGGCGGGCGGGGCCGCCCGACGGTCCTCACGTGCCCGCGTCGGCTTGCTCACGAGCACCGCGACGCCCGACGGCGGGGTCCGCGGCACCAGCTGGTCCAGCAGGCCCGCGAGCTCCTCGCCCGACGTCGGCCGCTCCGACGGCTCCTTGGACAGCAGGCGCAGCACGAGCGCGGCGAGCTTCTTGTCGACGGACGCCGGCAGCGGGGGCACGGGGTCGTTGACGTGCGCGACCGCGATGTCGACGGCCGTCGGGCCCGTGAAGGGCCGCTTGCCGGCCAGCGCCTCGTACCCGACGACGCCGAGCGAGTACAGGTCTGACAGCGGCGTCGCGGGGCGCCCCACGGCCTGCTCGGGCGACAGGTACTGGGCCGTGCCCATGACCATGCCCGTGGCCGTCATGGTCTTCTGGTCGGCGGCCAGCGAGACGCCGAAGTCCGTGATCTTCACCTTGCCCGAGCGTGCCAGCAGGATGTTGCCCGGCTTGACGTCGCGGTGCACCACCCCCGCCAGGTGCGCGGCGTGCAGCCCGCGGGCCGTCTGCGCGAGCACCGGCAGCAGGCGCTGCGGCGACAGCACGGGCTCACGCTCGAGCAGGTCCGACAACGGCTCGCCGACCACGAGCTCCATGACCAGGTACGCCGACCCGTCCTGCTCGCCGTAGTCGAACAGCGCTGCGATGTGCGGGTGCTGCAGCGCGGCGGAGTTGCGGGCCTCGGTGCGGAACCGCTCGAGGAACCCGGCGTCCCCGGCGAACTCGTTGCGCAGCACCTTGACGGCGACGGCCCGGGCGAGGGCGTCGTCGTTCGCCTCCCACACCTCGCCCATGCCGCCCACGGCGATGCGGCGCAGCAGCCGGTAGCGGCCGCCGCCCAGCGCGACACCCGGTGCGGGCCTCATGAGGCGAGCACCGCCTCGATCACGGCCCGGGCGATCGGCGCTGCGACCGCGCCACCCGTGGCCTCGTTGCCCAGGCTGCCGCCGTTCTCGACGATCACGGCGACCGCGACCCGCGGCGCGTCGGCCGGCGCGAACGCCGTGAACCACGCGTGCGGGGGCTGGCCCTGGAGGGTCTGGGCCGTGCCGGTCTTGCCCGCGACCTGCACGCCGTCGATGCGGGCGGAGCGTCCGGTGCCGGACTCGACCACGCCCACCATCATCTGCGTCAGGGCGCTCGCGGTCGCGGACGACACGGCGTCGGAGTACACCTCGGGCGGCGTCTGCGACACGACCGTGAGGTCCGCCGCGCGCACGGTGTCGACGAGGTACGGCGTCATCAGCCGCCCGCCGTTGGCGATCGCGGACGCGACCATCGCCATCTGCAGCGGCGACGCCTGCACGTCGCGCTGACCGATGGCCGACTGCGCGAGCATCGCGGGGTCCAGGTCGCTGGGGAAGACGGACTCGACGACGGGCATCGGCACGGTGAGCTCCGGGTCGAGGAAGCCGAAGCGCTCGGCCTGCTCACGCAGCGCGTCCTCGCCGAGCGTCATGCCGAGGTCCGCGAACGCGGTGTTGCAGGAGATGCGCAGCGCGTCCGCGAGGCTCACCTGCTCACCGCCGCAGCCCCCGCCGCCGAAGTTGCCGATCGTCGCGGACGTCTGCGGGAGCGTCAGCACGGCCGGCGACGGGACGAGCGTGTCGGCCGTGTACTGCCCGGACTCCAACGCGGCGGCGGCCGTCACGAGCTTGAACGTCGACCCGGGTGCGTACCGCTCCTGCGTCGCGTTGGAGCGCAGCGGGTTGCCGTCGGCCTGCTCGAGCGCGCGGTACTGCGCGGCGGCCTCGCTCGTGGAGTGCACGGCCAGCGCGTTCGGGTCGAAGCCCGGCGTGGACACCAGCGCCAGGATCCGGCCCGTCGACGGCTCGATCGCGACGACCGCACCGTGCTGGCCCCCCAGGCCGTCACGCGCCGCCTGCTGCGCCGCCGGCAGGATCGTCGTCTCGACCGCCGCGCCCTCGGGCCGCCGCCCGGTCAGCAGGTCGCGGATGCGGGTGAAGAAGAGCTGGTCGGACCGGCCCGTGAGCTGGTCGTTCTCGGCGTTCTCGAGCTGGCTGCGGCCGTTCGCGATCGAGTAGAAGCCCGTGACCGCGGAGTACAGGTCGCCGTTGGCGTACGTGCGCTGGTAGCCGAACGGGTCGTCCACGGGCACGGACGACGCGACCGCCTCGCCGCCCGCGACGATCGGGCCGCGCGCGTTGCCGTGCTCGCGGTACAGCGTGCGCACGTTGCGCGGGTCGGTGTTGAGCGACTCCGCCTGGAAGAACTGCACCCAGGTCGCCGAGGCCATGAGGGCCACGAACATGACGAGCGTGATGGTCGCGAGGCGGCGCAGCGGGGTGTTCACGGCCTGTCACCTCCTCGCTGCTCGGGGTCGCGGTGCTCGCGGTGGTCGGAGCCCAGGTGCTCGGTCGGGCTGTCGTCCGGGAGCGGGCCGTCGTCGTCAGGGCGTGACGCCGCCGACGTGCGGACCGGGGCCGCGCCGCGTCCGACCGCGGGGGTCCCGGCGACGGGTGTGCCGGTGCGTCCCGTGCTGCGGCCACCGCCCACGGGACGGCTGCGACCCGCCGCCGACACCGGGACCCCGATGTCCGGCGTCGGGACCGCGCGTACCGCGGGCACGGGCCGCCGGGCCTCGTCGGACACGCGCAGCAGCAGCGCCGCGATGATCCAGTTGGCGACCAGCGACGACCCGCCGTACGCGAGGAACGGCGTCGTCAGGCCCGTCAGCGGGATGAGCCGGGTGACGCCCCCGACGACGACGAACAGCTGGAACGCGATGACGAACGACAGACCGCCCGCGAGCAGCTTGCCGAACCCGTCGCGCACACCGATCGCCGTCCGCAGACCCCGCTCCACGAGGACCGTGTAGAGCAGCAGGATCGCCAGCAGACCCGTCAGCCCCAGCTCCTCGCCGAGCGCCGCCACGATGAAGTCGGAGTAGGAGAACGGCACGAGGTCGGGGCGCCCCTGGCCCAGGCCGGTGCCGAACAGCCCGCCGCTGGCCATGCCGAACAGCCCGTACACGAGCTGCCCCGACCCGCCGACGGTGCGGCGGAAGATGTCGTCGTCCAGCGCGTGCAGCCACACGTCGAACCGCGCGCCCACGTGCGGGAACGTCGCCGCCGCGAACGCCGCACCGCCGACGAACAGCACGAGCCCGATGACGATCCACGACGTGCGCTCGGTCGCCAGGTACAGCGCCGCGACGAACAGCCCGAAGAACAGCAGCGACGTGCCGAGGTCGCGCTGCAGCACCAGGACCGCGAGCGACGCCGCCCACACGACGATGATCGGCCCCAGGTCACGCGCGCGGGGCAGCTGCAGGCCCAGCACGCGCTTGCCCGCCAGCGCGAGGGTGTCGCGGTGCGTCACCAGGTAGCCGGCGAAGAACACCGCCAGCGCGATCTTCGCGAACTCCGCGGGCTGCATGCCGACCGACCCGACCCGCACCCAGATGCGCGCGCCGTTGATCGTCTGCCCCAGCCCCGGCACGAGCGGCAGCACGATGAGCACGAGACCCGCGACCATCGCGGTGTACGTGTACCGGCGCAGCGTGCGGTGGTCCCGCAGCAGGAGCAGCACCGCGATCGCCAGACCGACCGAGATGGCCGTCCACGCGAGCTGCCGGTCGGCGATGTCCGCGTCGGAGCGGCCGCGCGCGGCGTACGCGATCGAGATGCGGTAGATCATCGCCAGACCGATGCCGTTGAGCGCCACGACCACCGGCAGGATCACGGGGTCCGCCCACGGCGCGCGCAGCCGCAGCACCAGGTGGACCGCGAACGCGAGGACCGTCGTGCCGGCGGCGTACGCGATGACGTGCGGCGGCACCGAGCCCGTCGCGCCGAGCCCGGCGAGCACGTACCCGGCGATGCCGATGCCGAGGGCGGGCACGAGCAGCAGCAGCTCGGTCCCGCGCCCGGGCCGGACCCGGTGGGGCTGGACGCTGGCCATCACGACGCCGGCGTGACCGCTGCGGGGCCGGGGGTCGGTGCACCGGCGACGGGCTCGGGGTCGGCCGGGGGCGGGATGACGGGCTCGGTGGACGTCGGTGGCAGGGTGCTGCCGGGCGTCGGGCTCAGGGTGGCGGCAGGCGTGCGGGTCGGGGTGGGCGACGGCGTCGGCGGCACCGGCCGGTCGTCGAGGACGTCGGACGCGAGCATCGCCACCAGTCCGCGCGCCTCGTCCAGCGACCCCGCCGAGATCGTCTGCTCGACGCGCTCGCGCAGGTACGTGGGCAGGTCGTCGACCGACACGTCCGACGTCTCGACGAGCGACGCGAGCTCGATCGGTCCGAGCGACTGCGGGATGCCGCGGTACACCGCGACCGTGCCGTCCGGAGCGCCCACGAAGTACTGGGTCTGCGTCCACGCGTACGCACCGCCGATCGCGGCCACGAGCGCGAGCCCCACGACGACCCACGTCACGACCAGCCCGTGGCGTCGAGGCGCCGGTGCGAGCGGCTCGTCCTCGTCGTCGGGGCCGACGTCGTCGTCCGGCTCCGTCGCCGACGGGGCGCGTGCGTCGTCGCCGTCGTCCGTGGCCTCGTCGTCCGCGTCGTCGTCCTCGGGGGACGCGCCGCCGGTCCGGGCGCGGCGCGACAGCCACGCGGCGCGTGCCGCCGGTCCGTCCGCCGCGGCCGACGGCCGGTTGCGGCTGACCGCCGCGGCACCGACCACGGCGCTCGCGGTCGAGGGACCCGCACCGTCCGGCAGGTCGTCGAGCTCGACGACGTCCGCGAGCACCACCGTCACGTTGTCCGGGCCGCCGGCGCGCAGCGCGAGCTGGACGAGCCGGTCCGCGCACGCGTCGACGTCCTCGATCTCGGCCAGCGTCTGCGCGATCGTCTCCGCCGAGACGTACCCCGACAGGCCGTCGGAGCACAGCAGCCAGCGGTCGCCCGGCCGCGCCTCGCGGACCGACAGGTCCGCCGTGACGTCGGTGTCGAAGTCGCCCAGCACGCGCATGACGACCGACCGCTGCGGGTGGTGCTCGGCCTCCTCGGGCGTGATGCGGCCGGTGTCGACGAGGTGCTGCACGAACGTGTGGTCCGTCGTGACCTGCGACAGCGTGCCGTCGCGGAACAGGTACCCGCGCGAGTCGCCCAGGTGCACCATCGCGAGTTTGTTGCCGGCGCGCAGGATCGCGGTGACCGTCGTGCCCATGCCGGCCAGGTCCGGCTCGGCGTCGCTGCGCGCGATGATCTCGGCGCGCGCGTCGTCGAGGGCCGTCTCGAGCTCGTCGAGCGCGTCGTCGGGGCCGTGCGACTCCCCGTCGAGGGGCGCGAGGGCCGCGACGGCCACCGACGACGCGACGTCGCCGCCCGCGTGCCCGCCCATGCCGTCGGCGACGACGAGCAGGTGGGGGCCCGCGTACGCCGAGTCCTGGTTGTCGGAGCGCACGAGGCCGACGTCGGAGCGCGCGGCGTAGCGGAGAGCGACCGTCACGGGCTACCTCTGCAGCTCGAGCAGGCTCTGGCCGACCCGGACCGGCGTGCCGGTGGGGACGGGCGTGGGCTGCTCGACGCGCTGCTCGCCGACGAACGTGCCGTTGGTGGAGCCCAGGTCCTCGACGAACCACTGGTCGCCCTGCGGGAAGATCCGCGCGTGGCGGGACGACGAGTAGTCGTCGTCGAGGACGAGCGTGCAGCTCGGGGCGCGGCCGACGAGCACGGCCGACGACCCGAGGGGCAGCGTCGTGCCGCGCAGCGGACCCTCGGTGACGACGAGCCGCGTCGGACCGGCGCTGCCGCGCGTGCGACGCGGGGCGCGCGGCGTCTCGCCGATCGGCACGGCTGCGTCGGCCGCGGGCGTCGCCTTGCCCGGGCTGCGCCGGCGGTCGATGATCCGCGTGCCGTACAGGTCGCGGCGCAGCACCGTGATCGCCGACAGGACGAGGAACCACAGCAGCGCGAGGTACCCCAGGCGCAGCAGGGTGATCGTGAGCTCACTCATGCCGCGGCATCACTCGTCCACGTCCGTGTCGCCGCCCGTCCAGAACAGGATGCGGGTGCGACCGATGGTCAGGGTGTTGCCGTCCAGCAGGGTCGCGGCGGGCACCTGGTGCCCCTCGACGAACAGGCCGTTGGTGGAGCCCATGTCGCTCGCGACGACGCCGTCGGGCGTCACCCGGATCTCCAGGTGCCGGCGGGAGACGCCGGGGTCGTCGACGATGATGTCGGCCTCCGAGCCGCGTCCGATGACCGTGACGGGACCCGTGAGGATGTACCGCTGCCCGTCGATGTCGATGAGCGGGTGCCGCGGGCTGGGTGCCGCGTTCGTCGCCGGGGCCACCGCGCCGCGCACGGTCGCGCTGTGCACGGCGAACCGGCCCGCATCCTGCTCGGTGTTCTCGCTGAACGAGACGGTCACCGGGCCGACGAACGCGTAGTGCTGCCCCGCGGCGTGCTCGGTGACGTTGGCCGCGAGCTCCTCCGCGAGGGCCTCGGCGCCCCACGCCTCGACCTGGTCGTAGTCGGGCGTCGACAGCTCGATCGTGAACTCGTTGGGCACGACCGTGCGGTCGCGCCCCACTACGGCCGCGCGGTCGTCGAGCTCGCGGCGTAGCGCGTCGGCGAGCTCGATGGGCTTGACCTCACTGCGGAAGGCGCGTGCGAACGCGTTGTTGACGACGCGCTCCACGCCGGTCTCGAACTTGTCGAGGAACCCCACGTTCACCTCCCTCCCGCCGGTGGGCGTGCCGGGCGGCCCGTCCAACGTGCTCGTCGGCTCGTCCGACTCGGCTCGTCCGACGCGGTGCGACGACGGTCCGCGTCGATGGTATCCGTGCGGTGGCCTGGACGGGTGCCCATGGGTGTGAACGGATGCGCGCGGCGCGGCGGCCGACTCCCGCCGGAGGCGGCTTGGAGGCGGCCTGCAGAGGGCTGGACGGGTCCGGACGGGCCGGAAGTGGGCACATCTGCCCGTGCGCACCCGCGAAGTGGCCAGATCCGCGCCCTGTCTCCGACGACCGGTGACCACTGGTCAGCCGGGTACCCCCACCGGTGACCACTGGCCGGTTGGGGACTCTTGCTTGTGACCACTGGTCGTTGGGAGCCGGTGTCGCGCCGGTCTAGGGCGCCAAGCGACCACTGGTCACCGGTGGGTGGCTGTCGGTGGGTGGCCGGAGGTGGCCGTGTTCGTGGGCGGGGGCCTCGGCGTGCTAACGTTCTGCGGCGCGCGCGAGTGGCGGAACGGCAGACGCGCTGGCTTCAGGTGCCAGTGTCCGAAAGGGCGTGCGGGTTCAAATCCCGCCTCGCGCACACAGGGGTGGTTCCGGATGGAACCGCTCAGGTGGTACCGAAACTCCCGGTCAGGGTTCTCTGGCCGGGAGTTTCGTGGTTCCGGGGGTGCCTCGGCCGGCCTGGAGGCGCTCGCGGGCGCCGAGAAGCCCTGCCGAGGGGTCTCGGCAGGGCTTCTCGGGTCGGATTGGGCGCAGTGGGGCGGTTCCTGGGCAGGCCGACGCCGACGTGGTGGGCTGTCGTTCGTCCCGGTTGGTGGCCGGGCGGTCAGGCGTGGGTGCTCAGACGCCTACCCGCCGTACGGGCGGCGCCGGCCCTTCGTCCAGGTGTGGCGGTCCATCGGTTCGTCGGACGGTTCTTCGCCGAGCTCGACCTGCCACGGGTCGGGCTGGTGCCGGGAGAGGTGCCGCTTCGTTGAGTACGTCCTGACGTGGCGGGACCGTGCCCCCGGCCTCGAATCGGCGGTAGAACACGTTCCACTCCTTGCGGATCGCGCTCAGGTGGACGGAGCCGTTGACTGTCTTGGGAATCCCGCGCAGGTTCTCGATCGAGTGGAGCTCGAACTCGTCGAGCGGAGACGACCTGGACGGCACCCGTGTCGTCGGAGTGACGCAGGTTCCACCGGATGCGTGCGGCGGCACTGTCCAGGAAGCCCTGCGGGTGGTGGCGCAGCGCCCAGGCCAGCTCCCGGAGCGCCGGCTTGGCCAGGGTGCCGCCGGCGGCTCCGACGCCGCCCGGCCAGAACGTCAGTGCGAACATCCCGACGTCGGCCACTGCCTCCGCGGGCGTGGTGGTGGCCAGGTAGCACCTGTCGGTTGCTCCCCGACGCTGGTGCTCGTCACGGCTACCCCCTGCAGAACGGATGAAACGGACGTCGGCACCGTCGTGGTATCGCTCGCCGGCGCGGGCCGCTCATCCACACGCCCACGCAGAGGTATCCGCGCCGGCCGGGTCACCGGGACGCGCCGGGCCGGATTCGGCGCTGCGGGCCGCTTTTGGTGCACGCTGACGCCGGCGAGGTGGCACGTCGTTCGTCCCGGCCGGTGGCTGGGCGGTCAGGCGTCGGTGCTCGGACCAGGTAGTCCCGGTTGGCGTCGAGGAGCAGGTGGGGGTCGGCCGCGCCCGCGGCTCGGACCTGTGGGCTGGCGTCGAGGCGCACGATCGATCCGGCTTGCTGCCGGGCGGTGGCTGCTCACCGCACGAGCCGCGCCGTCGCCCGGTCGTAGCGGACCAGCAGCCGCGCGAACGTGATCCGGTCCTCGTCGGACCAGTCGTCCGTGATCTCGATGAACGCCGCGCGCTGCTGCCGGCGGAAGCGCGCGCGCAGCTCCTCGCCCTGCGGGGTGACGACGAGCACGGTCCGTCGTCCGTCGTGCTGCGACGCGCGCCGCTCCAGGTAGCCGGCGGCGATGCAGTCGGACACCGCGCGGCTGGCGGCGGACGGGTCGATGCCGAGCTGCTCGGCGAGCCCGCCGACCGTCAGCTCGTCGGTCGCCTCGTCGACGACGTTGAGGACGAGGTTGCGGGTCAGGTCCTTGCGGGTGGGCGCGGGGTCGACGGCGACCTGGGTGGTGCGCCGGCGCAGGCGCGAGAAGGCGGAGCCGACCTCGTCGAGCAGGCGGTCGGGCGACCAGCGGGCGGGGTCGTCGTCCGGGGCCGGGGTGGAGCGCTCGTCCATGGTCACGATGCTAGCCGGTAGTTGCCGATCCGCACATATATGCATAACGTCATGCATCTGACGACCGGAGGCAGCCATGACCACCACCCTCACCCACGTCCGCGTCTTCGACGGCGAGCACGTCCTCGACGCCACGACGGTCACGCTCGACGGCGACCGCGTCGTCGACGTCGGCGGGCCCGTCCCGCGCGGAGCGGACGTCGTCGACGCGCGCGGCGCCACGGTCCTGCCCGGCCTGATCGACGCGCACGTGCACACGTCACCCGCCGCGCTCGCGCAGGCCCTGCGCTTCGGCGTCACCACCGAGCTCGAGATGCAGGGCGCGATGACGGGCGACGCGCAGCGCCGCGTCACCGCCGACCCCACCCTCGCCGACGTGCGCTCGTCCGGCTTCGCGCTCACACCACCCGGCGGCCACCCGTCCGAGCTGTTCCCCGCGGGGGAGCGGCCCGGGCCGCCGCGCGGCAGCGACGAGCCCGCGCCCGTCATGCCGTTCGTCACGACGCCCGACGAGGCCGCCGCCTGGGTCCCGCGCCTGGTCGCAGCCGGGTCCGACTACCTCAAGCTCATGATCGACGACGGCACGGTCGAGGGGCACCCCGGCCTGCCGTGCCTCGACCAGCCGACGATCGACGCCGCGGTCGCCGCCGCGCACCGGCTCGGCCTGCTCGCCGTCGCGCACGCGCTGACGGTGGACGCGACGACGTCCGCGCTGCGCGGCGGCGTCGACGGGCTCACGCACCTGTTCATGGACCGGCCGCACACCGCGCAGGTCGTCGCCGACATCGCGGCGTCGGGCGCGTTCGTCGTGCCGTGCGTCGTCCTCGACGCGTCGATGATGGGGATCACCGGCGAGGCGTTCGCCGCCGACCCGCGCGTGTCGGCACGCCTGGACGACGCGTGGCTGGCGACCCTGCGGTCGAGCATCGCCCGGTACCCCGCGGGCCGGCTCGACGACGTGCTCGCGTCCGTGGCCGCGCTGCACGACGCGGGCGTCGACCTGCTGGTCGGCACCGACGCCTCCGTGCCCGTGCCGTACCTGGGCGGCGTCGCGCACGGCGCGAGCGTGCACCACGAACTCCAGCTGCTGGTCCGGGCGGGTCTGACGCCGGTCGAGGCGCTGCGCGCCGCGACGTCGGTGCCGGCCCGCCGCTTCGGGCTGACGGACCGCGGCCGGATCGCGCCCGGCCTGCGCGCCGACCTGCTGCTCGTCGACGGTGACCCGACGACCGACGTCACCGACACCCTCGCGCTGCGCACGGTCTGGCGCGCAGGCGTCGCGCTCACCCTGTGACACGAGCGGGCCCGGCCCGGCCGGGCGCTCGCGGGCGGGGTCGGGGACACCAGGCGTCCCCGGCCCCACCCGCGAACGACGTGTCACGCGAGCTCCGAGGGCACGGAGGTCCGCCTGCTGCGCCGCCGCCGACGGCCATGACGGTGCTTCGCGCGCCCCCGTGCAGGCAGGATGGTCCGCATGAGTGCGACCCTCCAGGCCCGTGGGGTCGCTGCGGCGTTCGGCGACCGTGAGCTGTTCTCGGGGCTCGACCTCGTCGTCGCGCCCGGGGACGTCGTCGGCCTCGTCGGCCCCAACGGCGCGGGCAAGACGACGCTGCTGCGCATCCTCGCAGGTCAGCGGGCTCCGGAGGCCGGAAGTGTGCAGCTGTCGCCGCCGACGGCGCAGGTCGGGTACCTCGTGCAGGAGGTCGAGCGGCACGCCGACGAGTCCGTGCGCACCTTCCTCGAGCGGCGCACGGGCGTCACCGACGCGCAGCGCGCGATGGACGCCGCGTCCGACGCGCTCGCGGCCGACGAGCCCGACGCGGCCGACGTCTTCACGCACGCGCTCGAGCGCTGGATGGCGCTCGGCGGCGCGGACCTCGACGCACGGCTCGGCGTCGTCGCCGACGACCTCGGGCTGAGCGTCGACCTCGACCTGCCGATGACGGCGCTCTCCGGCGGGCAGGCCGCGCGCGTCGGGCTCGCGGCGCTGCTGCTGTCGCGCTTCGACCTGTACCTGCTCGACGAGCCGACCAACGACCTCGACGCCGACGGCCTGGACCGCCTCGAGGAGTTCGTCGAGCGCGCGCAGGCGCCGGTCGTCGTCGTGAGCCACGACCGGGAGTTCCTGGCGCGGACCGTGACGACGGTCGTGGAGATCGACCGCAGCCTGCAGCGCGTCGCGACGTACGGCGGCACCTACGACGCGTACCTCGAGGAGCGCTCGACGGCCCGTCGGCAGGCGCGCGAGGCGTACGAGGACTACGCGGGCCGTCGCGACGCGCTCGCGGCGCGGGCCCGCATGCAGCGCGCGTGGATGGAGAAGGGCGTGCGCAACGCGCGCCGCAAGGCCACCGACCCCGACAAGCACGTCAAGCACCACCGCGGCGAGACGGCGGAGAAGCAGGCGTCGAAGGCGCGGCAGACGGACCGGATGATCGAGCGGCTCGACGTCGTGGAGGAGCCGCGCAAGGAGTGGCAGCTGCGCATGAGCATCGCGACGGCGCCGCGCTCGGGGGACGTCGTCGCGACGACGCGCGCCGCGGTCGTCCGGCGCGGGGACTTTGTGCTCGGGCCGCTCGACCTGCAGCTCGACTGGCAGGACCGCGTCGCCGTGACCGGCCCCAACGGGTCGGGCAAGTCCACGCTGCTCGCGGTGCTGCTGGGTCGCCTGACGCCCGACGAGGGCAACGCGTCGCTGGGCGCGGGCGTGCTGGTCGGCGAGGTCGACCAGGCGCGTGCGGTCTTCGAGGGCGACGAGCCTGTCGGCGACGCGTTCGCGCGGCAGGTGCCGGACTGGTCGACGGCCGACGTGCGCACGCTGCTCGCCAAGTTCGGCCTCGCGGGGCACCAGGTGGGCCGGCCCGCGACGTCCCTGTCACCCGGCGAGCGCACGCGCGCCGCGCTCGCGCTGCTGCAGGCGCGCGGCGTCAACCTGCTGGTCCTCGACGAGCCGACCAACCACCTGGACCTGCCCGCCATCGAGCAGCTCGAGCAGGCGATGGAGTCGTTCGACGGCACGATCCTGCTGGTCACGCACGACCGCCGGATGCTCGACACCGTGCGCGTGACACGGCGCTGGCACGTCGAGGACGGCACGGTCAGCGAGGTCCGGCCCGACTGACCACGCCGACGCGGCCGCGCGGCCACGTCCGCGCCGCTCGTGGGACGCGCCCGCCGCACGACCGACCCCGGTCGTCCGCGTGACCGATGCCCGGCCCCCCGCGGCTGGTTAGCGTGGCCGTCCGAGCTGGTGCGAAGGGTTGCCGTCGCGACACGACGGCGACCCTTCACGCGACCGGTCCGTCCGACGACAGGAGGCCGACCATGCCGACCCCGAGCACGACGAACCCCCGCTCGCGCGCGCTGACCGCGCTGGTGACCGGTCTGGCGACCGCCGCCTACTACGCCGTGCCGGACGTCGTCCGGTCCCGGGCGGCGCGCGGCTGGCTCAAGGCCGGGTGCCTCGCGGCCGCCGTCGCGGTGTCCGTCCCGACCGCGCGCGAGGGCTGGCAGGAGGCGCGGACGGCGTGGCGCGACGCCGTCGCCGAGGACGACACCGCCGACGCCCCCGGCACCGCCGACAGCCCTGACGCCCCCAGCCCCGACGCCCCCGGCCCCGTGTCCCCGGCGCGGCAGGCGGCGCTCGGCGCGGCAGGTGCCGCTGCTCTCGTGGCGTCGGTGGCGGCGACGGTCGCGGGCGAGCGGTGGGTGTTCCGCCGCGGTGAGGCGCTCGCGGCCGCGGGCGTGCCGTTCGCGCACACCCGCACGGGGCTGGTCCTCGGGGCGGTCGCCGCGGCGCTGGCGCTGGTCCCGGAGCCGTCCGACCGGCCCTGACGCCCCGGGTCCAGGCTGGGTCGGCGCGGCCTCGCCGTGAGACGCGCCTTCCCACCGGCCCCGGACGGTCCTTAGCCTGGCCGGCAGGGCCGCGGTGACGCGGCGACCACCCCCACCCCCGGGAGCGTGCGATGCCGGACACCTCGCAGGTCCACGCCACGACCCACCCCACCAGCCCTCGGCCCCGGCACGTCGTGGGCAGACGCGGGTTCCTCGCGCTGACGGGCGCGACCGCGGCCGTCGTCGCCGGTGCGGGCGCGGCAGGTGCGCACGACGGCCGGACGTGGGGACCTCGTCCCGACCTGCGACCCGGCCCCGGGCGCCACCACGGCGGTCAGGTGGGCTCCGAGCGGGCCGCCGTGGCGTTCGTGCGCGCCGCCGCCGACGCCTACCCGGACGTCAACACCGGGCCGCGGCTCGCGCAGAGCTACACCGACGAGCTCGGCCTGTTCTCGACGGCCTTCGTCTACGACAACGCCCTCGCGATCTGCGCGCTGCTCGCCGACGGCCGCCGCAGCAGCGCCGACACGGCGCGCGCTCTCGGTGACGGCCTGGTTTTCGCGCAGGACCACGACCCGGACCACGCCGACGGCCGCCTGCGGCAGGGCTACAACGTCGGCCCGTACACGTTCTACGACGGCACGCCGCAGCCCGACGGGTTCGTCCGGGCCGACGGCCACGCGAACGTCGGGTGGCAGTTCGGGTTCCTCGGCACGGCCGTGGGTGACATGGCGTGGCCGGGCATCGCGCTGCTGCAGCTGTACGCGGCGACGCGGGACCGCCGGTACCGGGACGCGGCCGTGCGGATCGGCGAGTGGATCACGACGACCACGTGGTCGACGGCCCCGCTGGGCGGCTTCTCGTTCGGCGTCGACGGCGGTGACGCCCCCGTGCCGAACGGGTCGACCGAGCACAACGTCGACTGCGTCGCGTTCTTCACGATGCTGCGCAAGGTCACGGGTGACCGCCGCTGGACCGACGCGGCCGAGCACGCGCTCGCGTTCGTCGACCTCATGTGGGACCCCGGGTCGGGCTGGTTCTGGACGGGCACGGACGACGGAGTCGAGATCAACCGCGACCCCGTCCCGCTGGACCCGGCGACGTGGAGCCGCCTCGCGATCCGTGAGCGCCGGTACGACCGCGCGCTCGACTGGGCGGGCACCGCGCTCGCCGTCACGGACGACGCGTCGGCGCCGACGTCCCAGCTCCCCGACGGCGTACGGGTCTCGGGCGTCACGTTCAGCACCGCGTCGCTCACGTCGACCGCGCAGTACAACGACGTGACCGTCCACCCGCAGGGGGTGTGGCTCGAGGGCACCGCGCAGCTCGCGACGTCGCTGCTGGACCGCGACCGCCGCGGTGACCGGCAGCAGGCGGCGAGCCTGCTCGCGCAGGTGCGCCACGCGCAGGACGTCCTGGGGGCCGGGCAGCACCTCGGCGGGGCGGAGGTCGACGGGGGAGTCGTCGCCGCGTCGAGCCTGCTCGACACCGGCTTCGGCTTCGGGTACTTCCAGGTGCAGCACGTCGGTGCGACGTCGTGGTTCCTGCTCGCGTCGAACCGTGCCAACCCGATGCGCTGGGGCGGGCTGCGCTGAGCCCGCGGTGCCGTCAGGGACCGACGACGTCCCCGTCGACGTACTGCCACCCGTCGGCGCCGCGCGCGAACCGGCTGACCTCGCGCATCGACCCGCGCCCGTCGGGGCTGCGCCAGGACGCCGCGAACTCGACGGTGCCGTCGGTGTCGAACACGCCCCCGCCGGACGTCGCGAGCACGTCCAGGCGGTACCAGCGCAGGTCGTCGTCGAGCGTGAGGTCCGCCGGGCGGGTCGACGGGTGCCACGAGCGCAGCAGGTAGGAGGTGTCCCCGACGGCGAACGCGCTGAACCGGGACCGCATGAGCTGCTCGGCCGTCCCCGCGCTGCGCTCGCCGCGGTGCAGCGGTCCGCAGCACTCGTCGAGGGGCAGGCCGCTGGAGCAGGGGCACCGGGTCACGGGGCCAGTATCCCCGCGACGTGAGGGGTTGCCGTCGGCGCGCGTCGGCGACCCGTCACACCGGGGCCGCCGTGGGTAGCGTGGTGACGTGAGCCCGCCGCCCCGTGCCCTCGTCCTCGCCGGCCGCGCCCGCTACGGCGACCCGTGGCACGACCACGCCGGCACGTCGTACCGGGTCGCGCGCGAGCTGACGGCCGCGGGGTTCGACGTCGACGTGCGTGGCACGTTCCCCGACGCGCTCGCGGACCTCGCGCCCACGGACCTGCTGGTCGTCAACGCGGGTCAGGGGGACCCGCGCGACGACGACGCGACGTGGCGCCCGCTGCACGAGCGCGTCCGGGACCACGCGGCGGCGGGCGGCCCGGTGCTCGCGCTGCACCAGGCGGCCCACACGTTCCGCGACAGCCCGTGGTGGTCGGAGGTGATCGGCGGACGCTGGGTCGAGGGCACGTCGTGGCACCCGCCGCAGACGGTCGCGACGTTCGACGTGCACGTGGGGCACCCGGTGACCGAGGGCCTGGGTCCGCTGGTGGTCGACGACGAGCGGTACACCGACCTCGTCGTCGCACCCGGCGTGCGGGTGCTGGTCACGCACGACGAGGGCGGCACGACGCACCCGGTGGTGTGGGTCGCGCCGAGCTGGCGTGCGGTGTACGACGGGCTGGGGCACGGCATCGAGTCGTACGACGCACCCGCCCGCGCCGCGCTGCTGCGGCGTGAGGCGTGCTGGTTGGCGGGCCTGCCGGTGGCGTAGCCCCGGCGGGCGTTCCGTCCGATTCGTCCGATCGGGTGATGCCCTCTCACGGACGTCTCATGGAAGGGTTGCTGACAGATAAGTAAGTAATACGTACTTATCTGTCACCGGGCGGTGCCGTGTGCCCGGTGGGTCGCCCCGCCCGCTCGTCGTCGAGCCGGTCCGGAGCGACCGCCCCGCGCGGGACGACCCCCGCGCGGGCCGCCCGGGGGGCCGGAGGAGCACGATGCGCCACCTACGCACGACCTGGACCGCGGCCGTGACAGCCGCACTGACCCTGGTGGCGGGAGCGGTCGCGACCGCCGCCCCGGCCGCCGCCGTCGGCCCCGACCGGCTGCCGATCACGGTCGGCAACCAGTCCGGCCGCAGCGAGCAGGTCCACCTCTACGTCCTCGGCACCGACCTCGCGTCGGGCCGCCTGGGCTGGGTCGACGCCGCCGGTGCGTTCCACCCGTGGCCCGCCGGCGCCAACCCGCCGTCCCCGGCCCCCGACGCCTCCCTCGCGGGGCCCACGGACGGCGGCACGACGACCGTGCGCGTCCCGCGCGGGTTCTCCGGGCGCGTGTACCTCTCGTTCGGGCAGAAGCTGCCGTTCTCCCTGACGCCCGACGGTCTCGTGCAGCCCGCGCCGTGGGCGGGCGGCGACCCGACGCGCGACATCCTGTTCGACTGGAGCGAGCTCACCTACAACGACGCGGGCCTGTGGCTCAACAGCTCGCAGGTCGACATGTTCGCGGTGCCGCACTCGGTGTCCGTCACGGGTGCGTCGGGCACGACGACCACCACCGGGCGGCTCGTCGCGAACGGGCGCACGGCCGTCGTCGACGCGCTGCGCGCGCACCCCGACTGGGCCCGCAGCGTCGTCACCCGGGCCGACGGCACCGTGCTGCGCGTCCTCGCACCCGGGAAGGCGGCCGGTGCCGGGCTCCTGAGCACGACGTACCTCGACGGCTACATCGCGTCCGCCTGGGGTGCGTACACCTCGCGGACCCTCACCGTCGCGCCGTTCGGCGACCGCCCCGACGTGCGGTACACGGGCCGCAGCGTCGGCACGTCGCTCGTGTTCACCGACGCCGCGGGACGGCAGGCCGCGACGTTCGCGCGCCCGTCGTCTGCCGATGTCTGGGGCTGCGACGGCGCGCTGCACGCGCCCAACGACCAGGTCGTCGGGCCGATCGCCCGCACGCTGTGCGCCGCGCTGAACCGCGGCACGCTCGGCACGTCGACCCTCGAGCCCGTCACGGACGCCTCGGCGTTCTACCGCTCGACGCCCGCCAACGAGTACGCCAAGGCGGTCCACGCGGCGATGGCCGACGGCCGCGCGTACGCGTTCGCGTTCGACGACGTCGGCGCGTTCGAGTCCCTCGTGCACGACGGCGACCCGCGCTCGGCACGCATCGACCTCACGCCGTTCGCCGGCGGGACCGGGGGCGGGACGGGCGACGACGGCGGCAGCCCCGGCACGACCACCGGGCGGGCGGTCGTCTCGGCGCTCAACGGCAAGTGCCTCGACGTCCCGGACCGGCGCTTCGAGCCCGGTACCCGGGTCGTCATGTGGAGCTGCCACGGCGGCACCAACCAGCAGTGGCGGCTCGTCGGCGGCACCGTGCGCTCGCAGGGCGACCAGTGCCTCGACGTCACGTGGGGCGGCACCGCGAACGGCACCCCCGTGCAGCTCGCGACGTGCAGCGGCAACCCCGCGCAGCGCTGGGTGCTCACGGCCGCGGGCGACCTCGTGAACCCGCAGTCCGACAGGTGCCTCGACGTCGTCGACGTGAACCGCGCCGACGGTGCCCTGCTGCAGATCTGGCAGTGCGCCGGCACACCGAACCAGAAGTGGACGGTGCGCTGACACCACCCGCCCCGACGGCGCGTCAGCGCAGCACGGCCGTACCCTCCGGGCTCGTCGCGAGCAGGACCCCGTCGACGTCCTCGACGGACGACCACGCGGGGAGGTCCACGTGCCAGCGCGGCGCGCCGTCGGCGGCGTCGAGCGCGACCAGCGTGGCGCGCCCGGTCGCCGCGTCCAGGCCCGCGACCAGCAGGTGCGCACCGTCGGTCGCCAGGTCCGTGACGACCATGGGGGCGTCGGCGAGCTCGGAGACGGTCACGCCCCACAGCACGTCACCGGTGCGCGCGTCGAACGTCGTGACCCGGTGGCCGTCGTGCACGTGGGCACGCCCCCCGAGCACGAGCGCCTCCGCCAGCCCGACGACGTTCCGCGCCCGCCACCGCTCGGCACCGGTCGTCGCGTCCCACGCGCGCAGCCCGCCGAACGTCGTCAGCGCGAGGTGGGGGACGCTGCCGTCGTCGACCGTGACCTGCACGGGCGCACCGTCGAGCCGCACGTCGCCGTCCGGGTGCAGCAGCCGCACGTAGCCCTCGACGCCCGCGACGAGCGCCGACCCGTCCGGCAGCGCGCCCGGCACCGTGCCCAGGGTCCCGACCGTCCCCGACGTCGACCCGTCGGACGCCGACAGCAGCACCGCGCCGGCGCCCAGCACGCCGACCGCGTCGTCGCCCACCGGCACGACACGCACCTCCGCACCCCAGCGCAGCCACCCGCCGCCGAACCCCGTGCCGGCGACCACACGCCACCGCTCCGCGCCCGTCGCCGGGTCCAGCGCCCACACCGACGTCCCGTCGTCGAGCGGCGCCGCGAGCACCACGACGTCCCCGACGACCCCGACGCCCGCGGCGACCACCGCACCCGAGCCCGCCGGGTACCTCGCCCCCACGTCACCCGTCGCGAGGTCGACCACCACGACGTCCGCCGACGTCGCGGGCGTGCTGCGCACCAGCACCGCGCCCGGCCCGTCGGTCGGCGCGGTCGTGCCCGTCGCGTCGTTCACGAGGCACACGAGCCGCCCCGGCAGGCCGGGAGCGCACTGCAGGCCGTAGCGGGCCGTGCCCTCCGGCAGCGGGGTCGCCGCTGCCTCCAGCAGCGTGACCTCCCAGCGCACCACGCCCGTGCCCACGTCGCGCGCGGCGACGGACAGCGCACCGTCCGCGGCCGCGCGCTCCTCCAGCAGCAGCGAGCCGACGACCTCGACGTCGCCCGTCGCGCTGCGGTCGAGCCACCACACCTCGCGCGGCGGGCCGGGCAGCGGTGCCAGCACACCGGGCACGCGCGCGAGGGCGGCGACCCGGGCGCGCTCGCGGGCGTCCGTCACGACCTGCGCGGTCACGAGCACGACGGCGACGACGACCAGCAGCGCCGGCCACCAGGGTCGTCGCGGCCGTGCGGTGCGGCCGACCGGCGGGGACCCGTCGGCGTCCTCGCCGAGCTCGACCAGCACGGGCGGCTCCACCCGGTCCACGCTACCGGGACGCCCCGGGGGTGGCGTGGGTGGCGCGGACGTGGAAGCGGCGCCGCGGGCCCGTCCGGCCGCGCGCTCAGCCCAGGACGACCAGCTGCTCGCGGCCCGCGCCCTCGTGCGTGAGGACCGCGACGAGCAGCCCCTCGTACGCCCTGACGTGAACGGTGTCGTCCGGGGCAGGGCTGCGCCACACGGTCGAGCCGTCGGCGGGCGCCAGCGCGACCAGCTCGGTCGCGGCACCCCGGGCCGCGCTCGCGGCGACGCCCAGCAGGTGCACGCCGTCCGTGACCAGCCCGCCGCCCCCGCGCAGCTCGTCGGAGCGCCACAGCTCCGCGCCGCTGCGTGCGTCGAGCGTCAGCAGCGTCGGGCGGGTGTGCAGGTGCACGCGGCCGTCGAGGACCAGCACCTCGCCGGGAGGCGACACGAGGTCGACCGACCACAGCTCGTCGCCGTCGCCGTCCCACGCCCGCAGCTCGTTGCCGACGGTCGTGAGGACGAGCCCCGGGACGCTGCCGTCGTCGACGGGGACGTACGCGACGTCGCCCGTCAGCTCGACGTCCCCGTCGGCGCGCACGACGGTCGTCCGACGCGTGGCAGCGCCCGGTGCCCCCGTGCGACCGCGCTCGTAGCTCTCGATGCTCGGCAGCACGTACAGCGCGTCGCGCCTGGCGGACCACCGGCCCTCCTCGAGCGGCACGTCACGCACCGGCTCCCCGGCGGCGTCGAGCAGCAGCGCGCGCGTCGGCGTCACCACCGCGACGAGGTCCGTCAGCGGGACGACGTAGGCGCCCGACGTCGCACCCGGCACCGTGACCTGCCACGCGAGGTCGCCCTCGGGCGTCACGGCCCGCACGTGCGCGTCGTCGCCCTCGGCGGCGCACGTGACGACGAGGTCGCCGACCACCGCGAACGACGACGGCAGCGGGTGGCCCACCGCGTCCGTCAGGTCGGCGGTCACGGACCCGTCCCGCGCGTCGAGGACGACCAGCCGGGTCGCCGTCCTGGGCAGGTCCCGCAGCTCGCCGTCGTCGGAGACGACCGTGAGGCCGTCGCTCACGAGGCAGACGAGCGCGGCGGGGTCCCCGGACGTCGTGCACCACCCCGACGACGGGTACACGTGCGCCGTGTCGTCGGGGACGGTCCGCACCGGTGGGTCGAGGAGCTCGACCTGCCACACCACGTCGCCCGTGCGAGGGTCGCGCGCGACCGCGGTCACCGGTCTGTCGGCCGCCGGCTCGACACCGACCAGCAGCCCGTCGGCGCTCCGCACCGGCGTGCCGTCCATGCCCTCCGGCGGCATCTCCCACAGCACCGTCGCCGGACCCGTCAGCACGTCGACCGCACCCGGCTGCGCCGCGACCCGCGCGATCCGGGCACGTTCGCGGGCGTCCACGACCGCCTGCCCGGCCGCGGCACCCCCGACGGCGACGGCGAGCACCGCGGCGCCGACGACCAGCGACCGGCGGCGGCGCAGGCGCGGCGGCGGGGGAACGGCCGGCGACGTGCCCGGGGTCGGGCCCGGCGACGTGCCCGGGGTCGGGTGCGCGGCGCCTGGTGCGACCCGGTCCCGGGTGCCGGGCTCGCCGGCGTCGTCGTCGACGAGCTCGACGTCCTGCATCGGACCACGGCCGGCCATCGTCGCAGGCTAGTGGGGCGTGGACGTGCGCGGAAGACGGGTCAGGCGCCCGCCGCCCGCAGCCACGCGACGACCTGGCCCGCGTGCGCGTCCGGCGGGAACACCGGGTGGAACACGTGCTCGACGACCCCGTCCCGCACGACCAGGGTCACGCGCCGCAGCAACCGGCGCCCGCCCACCTCGAACGTCGGCAGCGTGAGCGCGTCGGCCAGGGCGCCGTCCGCGTCGGACAGCAGCGCGAACGGCAGGTGCAGCCGCGCGACCGCCTCCGCCTGCTCGTCGGTCGGCTGCGTCGACACCCCGTGCACGGCCACGGCTCCCGCGTCGAGCAGGTCGTGGTGGTGGTCGCGGAACGCGCACGCCTCCGGTGTGCAGCCCCGCGCGCCCGGGATCGCGTCCCAGCCGTCGGGCTGCGGGACGCCCGGCCGGGCCGTCGCGGGGTACAGGTAGAGGACCGTGCGACCCTCCGGCAGGCGGTCGAGGCGCACCGACGAGCCGTCCGTGGCGGGCAGGGTCACGGCAGGCACCGTGGTGCCCGGCAGGTGGTCGGCCGCACCGTCGTCGACGGGCGCGGGCAGGCCGGCGGGGAGGACGGTCCAGTCGGTCACGACAGGACGGTAGCGCTCGTGCGAGGCGTCGGCGCAGGTGACGGGCTCATCCCAGGACGGTCACCGTGCTGCCCGACGACTCGTACGAGTACCCCACGAGCAGCCCGGACGTCACGAAGAACCCGTCGACGCCCGTGGGCAGGGGCGTGCGCCACGCGACGTCGCCGTCCGCCGCCCCGAACGCGACGATCTCCCGCGCGGGAGCGGTGCCCGAGGGCGACGTGACGGCGACCAGGTGCCGTCCGTCGGTCTCGAACCCGGATTCCAGGAACAGCTCGTCCGCGCGCCACTGCTCCGTACCGGTGCGGCCGTCCAGGGTGACGATCTTCGTCATGGTCGCGATGTGCACCCGCCCCGCGAGCACGGCCACCGTGGACGTCGACCGCTCGTCGAACGACCACAGCGCGGCGCCGTCGCGGCCCCAGGCGTGCAGCCCGGTGGAGTCCGTCGTCAGCACCAGACCGGGCACGCTGCCGTCGTCCACCGTGGTGCCCACCCAGGTGCCCGGCACCGTCACGTCGTCGCCGGTGCCGCGCACGAGCGTCGTGCGGGCCCGCGTGACCGAGACCGTGTCGCCGTCGCGCGTCAGCGCGGCCCGTCCCGTGTCCGTCCCGAGCACCAGCACGTCCTCGGAGGCGTTCCACATGATGTCGTCCGGCCCGAGCGGCACCGTGCGCAGCGTCGCGCCCGCCGCGTCGAGCAGGCGCGCTTCGCCTGGCGTCAGCACCACGACGCCGTCGGCGAGGGGCATCACGAACGCACCTCCCTGCCGTTCCGTCGGCTCGAACGTGAACGTCGTGCGCCACGCGACCGTCCCGTCGCGGGCCACGGCGCGCACCAGGGCGCCGGTGCCGTCCGTGTCGCAGAGCACGACCAGGTCCCCGACCGTGGCGAACGAGCGGTGTTCCGGCGAGCCGGGTACGGCGTCGGAGAGGTCGGCGACGACGGACCCGTCGCGCGCGTCGAGGAGGACGAGCCGCCTGACGGTCGGCGGGAGCCGCTCCGTGACGGTCCCCGTGAAGACGCCGGCACCGTTGTCGGCCATGCACACCAGCAGGTCCTCGTCGGTGCCGTGCTCGCGGCACGACCCGCCGTAGCGGTAGTGGCTCGCGTCCTCCGCGACGGGCAGGACGTCCGCCGCGCCGATCAGCTCGACCTCCCAGGCGACGTGCCCGTCGGCGGCGTCGAGCGCCTGGACGACCACGACGCCGTCCGGGTCCTCGCGCACGCCCACCAGCAGGCCGTCGTCCGTCCGGGCCGTCGTCCGCCCGACCCACTCGTCGGCGCGCGACCACAGCACCCGCGGCGGCCCGTCGAGCGGGCGCAGGACGCCGGGCTGCTCGGCGAGCGCCGCGAGGCGTGCCCGGTCCCGCGCGGTGACGACGGCCTGCCCCGCGATCGCGCCCGCCACCAGCACCGCGACCAGGGCGGCGCCGATCCTCAGGACGCGCCGGCGCGTGCGGTGCGACGGGTCGGACGCACCCGGGGCGCGGAGGGCGTGCGGGGGGACGCCGGTGTCGGGTGCGGGGTCGGGCCCGTCGTCCTCGACGAGCTCGACGTCCGTCATCGGGTTGCGGCGTCCCATCGCCGCAGGCTAGCGCCTGCACGGACGCCGGAGGCGGGATCGGGCCCTCGGCGACCGGTGGTCACGGTGACCGGTGGTCACGGCACCCCGGCCGGGCCGGACGCACGTCACCCCCCGGCCAGGGGGGCGGGCCGGGGGGTGAGGTGCGAGCCCGGGTGCTGTCGCACCCGGCTCAGGACGGGCGCCGGAGCGCCCGACGATCAGCTCTCGACGCGGTGACGGCGACGGGCGAGCACGAGTGCCGTGCCACCGGCGATGGCGGCGATGGCGGCCAGCAGGCCGACGGCCGCCTGGGCGCCGGTCGCGGCCAGCGTGTCGTCGTCGTCGACGGCTGCGAGGACCTCGGCGCGCTCCGTCGGGGTCGGCGACGGCGCGGGAGTGGCGGACGCCGACGGGGTCGGGGTCTCCTCGGGCGCCGGCAGGACGTCGCTGGTCTCGGACGGCGACGGGCTGGGCGTCGGCTCCGGGGTGGGCTCCGGCGTCGGCTCGGCGGTGGGCTCGGCGGTGGGCTCGGGCGTCGGCTCCGGGGTCGGCTCGGGCGTGGGCTCCGGGGTCGGCTCGGGCGTGGGCTCCGGAGTGGGCTCGGGCGTCGGCTCCGGAGTGGGCTCCGGGGTCGGCTCGGGCGTCGGCTCCGGCGTGGCGCACAGCGCGTCGAGGTCGACGAGACGGTTCACGTCGTAGTGCCCGTAGAACGCGAGCGTGTGAGGAACCGGGAAGCCGCCGTTCGGGGGCGTGATCGTCGTGGGCACGAGCGAGGCCACGTCGAGCCCACGTCCCGCGACGCCGTCGCCGACGAGGTCGACCTGCAGGCCGTACGCCTTCGGCTCCGCGCAGACCGCGGCGGCGTCCGTGGCGTCGAGCTCGAGCGGGATGATCTGGGGGTTCTTGGGCAGCGTGGGCGAGGCGCCGTTGCGGGCCTTCGCGTCGGCCGTGGGCCACGCCCACACCGGGTGCAGCGCGACACGGTGCTGCGGGCCGCTGTTCGACCAGTTCGCGGCCTTGGACGCGTTGAGCTTCTTGTAGAGGAAGTAGCCCGTCGCCTGGTCGCACGTGTAGGCGCTCCACCCGATGACCTGGCCCTTGCGCTTGCCACCGCACAGGGCGGCGGGCGCGGAGGTCGGGGCGGGGGTCGGCTTGACCTTGCCGGGAACCTTGACCTTGCTGGCGGAGTACCCGGGCTTGCCGGACGCATGGTTCCCGCCGGCGGTCGCTGTGGTGGCGGGCAGCACGACGAGTGCTGCGACGGACAGGAGGACGAGGGGGAGACGGCGGTTCACGGGGGACTCCTCGGCCGCGGATGCGTGGACGGGTGCCTGACGACGACGGCCACGCCATCGGGCGTAACGGACAATAGAGGCAAACGTCGGGCGTGTGGTGAACTTCCGTCCAAGTTGTGGATGAATCATCCATTCGGACGTGTCGGACATCGCCGATCCGGGCCCGAGGGGCGCGAGCACGCCTCCCGTGCCCTTCCCGGTCCCGCAGGGTGGGACGACCCGTCTTGATAGTTGGCATGTCCGACCTGCACGGTCCACTATGTGACGCATGACGCCGCCGACCCGCCCCGTGCCGCACCGCGGCACCCGCGCGTCCGCACGTCAGCCGTGCTCCTGTCGCCCCCGCTGACGCACCGCCCGGTCCCCCCGCCGCGCCCCGCCCGCCCCCCGCACCCGGTCCGTCCCGGTCGCGGACCGCGGGCCCGTCGACAGGTCTGCTGATGTCCTTCCACTGGTTCCTGCCCACCAACGGCGACGGGCGCCACGTCGCCAACGTCGTCGCGTCCGCCGGCGTCGGCCGCGGCGCGCTGACCCGGCCCGCGTCGCTCGACTACCTCGGTCAGGTCGCGCGCGCCGCCGAGCAGTCCGGCTTCGACGCCGTCCTGACGCCCACCGGCGCGGGCTGCGAGGACGCCTGGCTCACGACCGCCGCGCTGCTCCCGGTGACCCGCACGCTGCGGTTCCTCGTCGCGTTCCGCCCCGGCTACCTGCTCCCGACGCTCGCCGCGCAGCAGGCCGCGACGTTCCAGCGCCTGTCCGGGGGCCGCCTCGCGGTCAACGTCGTCACCGGCGGCGACCCCGTCGAGCAGCGCGCGTACGGCGACCGGCTCCCGCACGACGAGCGGTACGACCGCACCGACGACTTCCTCACGACCTTCCGCGGCACGTGGGACGACGCGCCGTTCGACCACGCCGGCCCCTACTACGACGTCGAGGGCGCGGGGTTCCCACGCCTGCCCGCCGCGCGCCCGCCCGTGTTCTTCGGCGGTGCGTCCGCCGCGGCCGAGCGTGTCGCGGCCCGCCACGCCGACGTGTACCTCGCCTGGGGCGAGCCCCTCGACGCACTGCGCGAGCGCACCGGCCGCGTGCGTGCGCTCGCGGCCGCGGAGGGTCGCGACGTGCGGTTCGGCGTCCGCCTGCACGTCGTCGCACGCGACACGGCCGACGAGGCGTGGGACGAGGCCGACCGCCTCCTGGCCGGCATGGACCCCGACGCCAGGGCCGCCGCGCAGGCACGCTTCGCGCAGATGGAGTCCGTGGGGCAGAAGCGCATGAACGACCTGACCGTCGGGCTCGGCACGCACGCCCGTGCCCAGACCGTCGGGCCCAACCTGTGGGCCGGGATCGGCCTGCTGCGCGAGGGTGCGGGCACCGCGCTCGTCGGCTCGCACGACGAGGTCGCCGACCGGCTCGTCGAGCTGCGCGACGCGGGCTTCGAGCACGCGATCCTGTCCGGCTGGCCGCACGTCGAGGAGGCGTACCGCGTCGGCGAGGAGGTGCTGCCCCGCGTCGCCGCCCGGGTCGCCGCATGAGCACCGACGGCACGACGGGGACGTCGGCGGGGCTCTCGGCGTCGCTCTCGGCAGGCCCCTCGACGGGCACGGTCGCCGCCGACGCCGCCCGCACCACGCCGCCCGCCCCTTCCGCGTCGTCCGGCTCCCCCGTCGACGACGAGCGACGCGAGCGCTCGGCCCGCCTGCGCGCACGCCTGCGGACCGTCGGGCTGCGGCTCGTCGCGCTCGTCGTGCTCTTGGGCGCGTGGTGGGCCGTCGCGGCGCTCGAGGTGTGGCCGCGCGTCCTGGTGCCGTCGCCGGGCGACGTCCTCGACGCGTTCGTCACGGTGTCCGGCCTCGCCCCGGACGCCTCGGGGCGCACCGGCTTCAGCGGCTCGCTGCTGCACGAGCACCTGCTCGTGAGCCTGCGCCGCATCGCCGTCGGATCAGGCATCGGCACGGTCCTGGGGGTGCTGCTCGGGCTCGCCATCGCGACCGTCGCACCCGTGCGGACGGTGCTCGAGCCCGCCGTGACGTTCCTGCGGCAGCTCCCGCCGCTGGCGTACTTCAGCCTGCTGGTCATCTGGTTCGGCATCGACGAGACGCCCAAGGTCTGGCTGCTGCTGATCGCGGCGATGCCGCCCGTGGCCGTCGCGACCGCCGCCGCCGTCGGCGGTGTGCACCGCGACTACGTCAACGGCGCGCGCTCGCTGGGTGCGCGCCCGTGGCACGTCGCCCGGTGGGTCGTGCTGCCCGCCGCCCTGCCGGAGATCGTCGTCGGCATCCGCCTCGGCGTCGGCGTCGCGTACACGTCGGTCGTCGCGGCGGAGACCGTCAACGGCGTGCCCGGCATCGGCGGCATGATCCGCGACGCCCAGCGGTACCTGCAGACCGACGTCGTGGTGCTCGGGATCCTCGTGCTCGGCGTCTCGGGCCTGCTGCTCGACGCGTGTCTGCGCGCGGCCGAGCGTCGCGCGGGCCCGTGGCGCGGCCGCGCATGACGCCGGGCCGCGGCCGCACCTGACCGGGCCGTCGGGCCGCGTCCGGCCCGTCCGGACCCCGTCGTCCCGCCCACCCGTCCCGCCCACCCGTCCCGCACGGCGCCCCCGCTGCCGCCGGGACCCGCACGTCCCCCGTCGCCGTCCGCCCGGACGGCGACCGACCGAGAGGAAGCCCATGTCCCCCTCCCGCCGCACCACCCCTCCCACCCGCCGCACCCTGCGCGCCCCCGCGCTGCTCGCGACGGCCCTCGGTGCCGCGCTCGCGCTCGCGGCCTGCACGTCCACGTCGTCCGCGGGCGGCGACGCGTCGGCCGACGCGTCGGGCGCTCCTGACGTCCTGCGCATCGCCTACCAGCTCATCCCCAACGGCGACCTCGTCGTGAAGCACGAGGGCTGGCTGGAGGAGGCGCTGCCGGACACCGACGTGCAGTGGGTGCGCTTCGACTCCGGCGGCGACGTCAACACGGCCGTGGTGGCCGGGGCGGTCGACATCGGCCTGGCCGGGTCCAGCCCGGTGACGCGCGGGCTGTCCAAGCCCCTCGACATCGACTACCGCGTGCTGTGGGTGCACGACGTCATCGGCGACGCGGAGTCGCTCGTCGCACGCGACGGGTCGGGCATCACGTCCGTCGCGGACCTCGCGGGCCGCAAGGTCGCGACGCCGTTCGTGTCGACGACGCACTACTCGCTCGTCGCCGCGCTCGAGGAGGCCGGGATCGGCGAGGACGAGGTCACGCTCGTCGACCTGCAGCCGGCGGACATCCTCGCGGCGTGGACGCGTGGCGACGTCGACGCGGCGTACGTGTGGGAGCCGACCCTGTCCGAGCTGGGCGGCACGGTCCTGACGACGTCCACGAAGATCGCGCAGGCGGGGTACCCGACGTACGACCTCGGCGTCGTGACCAGCGCGTTCGCCGACTCGTACCCGGACGCCGTCGACGCGTGGCTCGACGCGCAGGACCGTGCGGTCGCGCTGCTGCAGGACGACGAGGACGCGGCTGCTCAGGCCATCGCGGCCGAGCTCGACCTGACGGCCGAGGACGTCACGGCGCAGCTCGCCGGCCTGACGTTCCTGCGCGGGTCGGAGCAGGTCGGCCCGACCTACTTCGGGACGCCCGACGCACCGGGCGCGTTCGCCGCGAGCCTCGCGTCGGCCGCGCAGTTCCTGCACGGGCAGGGCGCGGTCGACGCCGTCCCGGACCTCGCGGACCTGCAGGCCGGGATCGCGGTCGACGCGCTGGCCCGCGTCTTCGGCGGGAAGTGACCACGGCCCTCGCGCCGCGGCCGGACGCGGGCACCACGCACGGTGCCCGCGTCCGGCTCGAGGGCGTGACCCGCACGTTCGGGCGCGGGCGCGACGCCCGGCCGGCGCTCGACGTGCTCGACGTGGACGTCGCGCCGGGTGAGCTCGTCGTGCTGGTCGGGCCCTCGGGCTGCGGCAAGTCGACCGCGCTCAACCTCGTCGCGGGGTTCCTCGAGCCGACGCGCGGACGCGTGCTCGTCGACGACGACCCGGTGCGCGGACCGGGTGTCGACCGGGGCGTCGTCTTCCAGCAGCCGCGGCTGTTCCCGTGGCTGACCGTGCGCGACAACGTGGCGCTCGGTCCGCGGCTGGCGGGCGTCGGGCGGCGCGAGCGCACCGACCTGGCGCAGGCGACGCTCGAGCTCGTCGGCCTGCCCGACGCGGGCGACCGGCGTCCGTGGGAGCTGTCGGGCGGCATGCAGCAGCGCGCCGCGATCGCCCGCGCCCTCGTCGGCCGGCCGCGCGTGCTGCTCATGGACGAGCCGTTCGCCGCGCTCGACGCCCTCACGCGCGAGCGGCTGCAGGAGGAGCTGCTGCACCTGTGGGCCACGACCGGCACGACGGTCCTGTTCGTCACGCACTCGGTCGACGAGGCCGCGTACCTCGGGACGCGTTCCCTGGTGTTCTCGGCGTCACCGGGGCGCGTCGTGCTGGACCACCGGCTGCGCGACGTCCCGGCCCCCGGAGCCGCCGACGGTCGCGACCGCGACCGCGACGACCCGGCGTCCACCCCTCACCGCGACACGCTGCGCACCGCGGTCCGCGCCGCCGCCACCTGATCCGCTCGCCCGCCCCCACCCGCGAGACGCCGATCCAGTCCCGGCGAGCTCGTACTTCGGCGGCCTACGGGGCCCCGGAAGCCGCCGGAGTACGAGCTCGGCGGGAGGGGTGGCAGCGGCGTCGTCAGGCAGGGCGGGAGAGGGACGTGACGGCCCGGGCGAGCAGGTCGACCGAGGCGTCGGCGCGCGCGTCGTCGCGGTCGACCACCCACGTCCGGACCACGCCGTCGGTGGCGGACAGGACGAGGGCCGCGACGTGCTCGGTCGGCGCGTCCCACGTCACGCCGCCGTGCCGCGACCACTCCACGAGCTGACGCTCGATCTCGGCGAGGTACTGCCGGCGCTCCCACGCGGCGGCGTCGAGGTCGGCGTCGTCGCGCGATGCGCGGACCAGGTCGAACACCACGGCCTGGTGCTCGGGGTCGGCGCGCACGATGTCGAGCTGCGCCCGCACGGCCCCGCGCAGCGCCGTCTCCAGGTCGTCGGTCGCGACCGCGGCGCCCCACGCGGCGGCCGCACCCGTGAGCTCGCGGTCGATCAGCGCGCGCACGAGCGCGGCCTTGGACCCGAAGGCGTAGTGGAAGATCCCGTGCGGCACGCCGGCGCGCGTGGTGACGGCGCGGGTCGTCAGCCCGGCGAGCCCCTGGTCGCGCAGCACGTCGAGCGCCGCGTCGAGGAGCTGGGTGCGTCGTTCGTCGACGGGACGGTGGGGACCGCCCGGGCGGAGGTTCACCCGCCCATCGTACGGCGGACTTGGCCATCTGACTTGGACAAGTGGCCAACTTCGCCTACCGTGGAGAGTGCACTGCACCACGCCCCGCAGGAGGACCCCGTGATCGTCGTCGCACCTGCCGCCCCCAGCGATCTGCACGCCGCGGCCGCGGTCCTCGCGGTGGCCTTCGAGCACGACCCCGTGACCGGTGCGGTCGTCGGGGGCCCGCTCCGCGACCGGCTCGCGCGCACGCAGCACCTGTTCGTCGGCCTGCTGCGCCCCGCCGTCGCCGACGGCACGGTGGACGTCGCGCGCCACCCGGGCGACCCGGACGTGCTCGGCGTCGCGATCTGGGAGGCGCCGGGCGCCGCGACGAGCATCGCGCGGCTCGCCACCCAGCTGCCGTCGTTCTGGCGCGCGTGCGGCGCCGACGGCCTGCTGCGGGCCGCGACCACCAAGCACGCGATCGACCGGCACCGCCCGCGCCGGCCCCACTGGTACCTGCAGGAGATCGGCGTCGCGGTCGAGGCCCGCGGCCTGGGCGTCGGGGGCGCGCTGCTCGACGCCCGGCTCGCGACGGTCGACGCGCAGGACGCGCCCGCGTACCTCGAGTCGTCGACCGAGCGGAACCGCCGCCTGTACCGCCGCCACGGCTTCGTCGACGTCGCCCCCGTGCGCGGCGTCACCGCGGCCCCGATGTCGATGTGGCGGGCCTCCGTCTCCGAGCGCGCCGCCCGCACGGCCGCGACCCCGGACCCGACGGCCGCCTGACCCACCCACCCCCGACCGCCGAGTGCGGTACTCACTCGCCGAGTGCGGTACTCGTACGTGCCGCACTCGGCGGTTGTCTGCCGCACTCGGCGAGGGGGTGGGGTGGTTGCCAGAAAAGGGGTTGGCGGGTGGCCGTGGGAGACGTAGCGTCGTCGGTACACGGAGAGGAGGTGGTCCGAGACATGAAGTCTTTCCGGACGTGTGAGGTGGCTGCCCGCTAGCCGCCCGAGTCATCGGACGGACTGCTCGATCCGCTCCCTGCTCCGCCGGCTCCGGCCGGCAGGGCGGCAGGCGAACACCCGCAGTCACCGCAGCCCGTGGGAGCCGCGACCTCGTCCCTCGCGGCAGGGCCCCGTCAGGGGTTCCGGCCCACGGGCTGTTCCCTGCCCGGACCCGTCCGCCGCCCGCGGGCCGCCGGATGAGAAGGTGGGGCCGTGGCCCTCAAGTCCCCCGCAGAGATCGAGCAGATGCGTCCCGCCGGGCGGTTCGTCGCGGACGTCCTGACGTCGTTGCGCGCGTACGCCCAGGTGGGCATGACGACGAACGACCTCGACGCGCACGCCCGCGACCTCATCGCGCGGGCCGGCGCGCACTCCGTCTACCTCGGCTACCACCCCAGCTTCGGCGCGATGCCGTACCCGGGCGTCCTGTGCACGTCGGTCAACGACCACGCGCTGCACGGCCTGCCGTCGGACCGTGTCCTCGCCGACGGCGACGTGCTGAGCATCGACTTCGCGTGCGAGGTGGAGGGCTGGGTCGCGGACTCGGCGCTCACGTTCCAGCTCGGCACCACGACGCCCGAGGCGCAGCGCCTCATCACCGCGACCGAGCGCGCGCTCGCAGCCGGCATCGCCGCCGCGCAGCCGGGTGCGCGCATGGGTGACGTGTCCGCCGCGATCGGTCGCATCGCGCGGCAGGGCGGGTTCGGCCTCAACACCGACTTCGGCGGGCACGGCGTCGGCCGCACGATGCACGAGGACCCGCACGTCGCCAACGACGGCCGTCCGGGCACCGGCATCCGCCTCAAGCCGGGCACCGTCATCGCGATCGAGCCGTGGCTCATGGCCGGCGGCAGCGGCTACGTCATCGACGACGACGGCTGGACCATCCGCAGCGCCGACGGCTCGCTGGCGGCGCACGCCGAGCACACGGTCGCGGTCACCAAGCGCGGTCCGGTGGTCCTGACGGCCCGCGACTGACGGTGGCCCGGAGGTGCGGGCCCGCACCCGGGCACTCCCGTCGCGTCACGTGCGGGAACCCGCCACGTACCTGCGTCGGGTGCGGTTGGATGGCCGCATGAGCGGGATGCAGGGAGTGCCGGCGGCCCGGCCCGTGGACGAGAGCGCGTGGACGGGCGACGACCAGCGGCCCTGGGACGTTGACCGGTGGCTACGGGCGGGGCTGGCGGGCGCCGTGGTGCTGGGCTGGGTGCTGACCGACGTGGCGATGGCCGTGCTGACGGCGGCCGCGGTCGTCGCGGCGGCGAGCACGGTGCGCGCCCGGCGCGGCGGCGTGCGCTGGTGGACCGCGCTGGAGATCGCCTCCTACGGGCTGCTCCTCGCGCTGACCCCCGTGCTCAGCGCGCGGATCGGCGACCTGCCGGGCGCGGTGCTCGCGGCACAGGTCGCCGTGGGGGCGCTCGTGGGAACGGGTCTCGTCGGCGTCGTCAGTGCTCGGCGTCGTGCTAACGCGCGGCGTCGTGCTCCGTCACGCACTGCGACGCGGCGGAGCTGAGGGTCTCCGGTTCCCCGCGCACCTGCCGCCACAGCTCGTCGTCGGACGCGACCTCCGCCTCCGGAGCACCGGCCTGCTCGAAGCAGTCGCGCATCTCCTGCACGGGGTGGATGCCCTCGGGGTTGTCGCGCATGCTGTGGTAGAGCATCGACAGCACGGCGATCGTCCCCCGCTGGCAGCGCAGCACCATCTCGTCGAGGGCAGCGGCGCCCGCTGCCGGGTCGGGGTGGTCGGCGACGAAGTCGTCGGGGTGCTGGATGTCGTACCCGCCGTCGTCGTGCAGCTGCACCGTGAAGTCGTAGCCGGTGTCCTCCATGCACGACACGAACGCGCCCTGCGCCTCGTGGTACTCGGCGTCCGACACCCAGGAGTCCTGCAGCGCCGCGCGCTCGAGGTCGCTCGGCGAGTCCGCGAGGGTCTGGTCGATGATGTCGCGGTGCACGTCGGCGACCGGACGCTCCTCGACCTGCTCGTGCTGACCGGCGCACCCGGCGCAGGTCAGCACGAGCAGGGCGATCCCGAGGCCGGTACGCCTCAGAAGTTGATCCACGACAGACGGCTCCCCTTGTACGCGCCCCCGGCCCCGCGCTCGATGACCATCGAGGTCGCGCCGTTGACGAGCGACTCCCAGGGGTCCGTGCGACCGTACGCGGTGGACAGGTAGCCGGCGCTCGTCCGGTACGTGACGCTCGCCTGCACGGGGGAGCAGGTGTCCTTGAAGACCGACGAGTGGGCGGGTGACTTCTGCACGAAGAGCGCGCAGCGGCCCTGCGAGGTGGAGACGGTCCTGCTGAGGGCGTTCGCCGGCGTGCCGGTACCGATCGCGAGTGCGACGGTCACGGCGCTGACGAGGAAGACGGAACGCAGACGCTTGTTCATCGACGGCCTCTCATGTCGTAGGTGATGACGCGGGAGACTCGGCGCAAATGCCCCATATGCTCCCCCTGCGTGCCGGACACTACTGGACCGGGTGGCCGTGCAGGGGCGGTTTCGGTCGACCTGTCGAGAATCTCGACGCGGCACTCAGCGCAGCTCGGTCGGCACGTCGCCGGGAGGCGTGACGCCGACCGGCTCCACGAGGACCAGCGGGTCCGCGTCGAGGTCCAGGACGCGCGAGCGGGCCGGGGGTGTCGTCGCCGTCTCGAAGCGGACGGTCGCCTCGCGGCCGCGCACGTGCACCACCCAGCCGCGTCCGAGGGTCGCGTGCTCGACGTCGAGCCCGGGCCGCGCGTTGGCCGCGTCGAGCGGCCGGCCCACCTGGGAGCCGCCGAGGGGCCGCCCGACGACGGCCTTCTCGCCGGCGAGCCGCGGCCCGTCCTCGACGAGCGCCCCGACGACGACGTCGTCCGCGCCGGCGCGCGCGTCGCCCACCGCACCGCTCCCGCCCACCGCACCGCTCCCGTCCACCGTCCCGCTCCCGTCCACCGCGCCGGCGTCCACCGCCATCCGGCCGCTCACGTGGTCGTGCTCCCCGGGGTCGACCCGCCGCGGTGCGGCGTACAGGTCGCCCTCGAGGTCGAGCGCGAGCTGCGCGTGGGGTGACAGCCCGTGGAACGCGACGCCCAGCAGCCGCACCGGCTCGACGACGCCCGCCGCGAGCACGGCGCGTCGGGCCGCGTCGCGCAGGTCGGCGTCCGTCGCTGTCGGGTGCGGGAACGTCACCGAGCGGGTCACGGTCGAGAAGTCGGCGTAGCGGACCTTGGCGACGACGGTGCGTGCGGCGCCGCCGTGGTGCTCGAGCCGCTGCAGCGCCTCGTCCACGACGTCGTCCACGGCGGACAGCACGACGTCGCGCCCGCGCAGGTCGACCGCGAACGTGCGCTCGGCGCCGGCGGACTTGCGCTCGGACGACGTGACGACGGGCCGGTCGTCCAGGCCCCGGGACATCAGGTACAGCCCGGTGCCGTGGGCGTCGCCGAGCGTCATCGTGAGCGTGTCGAGCGGCTGGCGGCGCAGGTCGGCGACGGTGCGCACGCCCAGCCGTTCGAGCGCGCCCTGCGTCGCCGGCCCCACGCCGGGCACGGTCCGCACGTCGAGCGGCAGCAGCACGTCGTCCTCGTCGTGCGGGTGGACGACCACGACGCCGCCGGGCTTGCGCAGGTCGGACGCGATCTTGGCGACGAGCTTGGACCGTCCGACACCGACCGACACCGTCAGGCCCGTGAGCTCGGCGACGCGGGTCTGCACGCGGGCCGCGGCGTCCTCGGGGTCGGGGGCGCCGTCGGGTGCGAGCGCGAGGTCCGCGAAGGCCTCGTCGATCGACAGCGGCTCGACCGCCGGGGTGAGCTCACGCAGCACGTCCATGATGACCTGCGAGTACGCCGCGTACGCCGCGAACCGGGGGACCAGCACGGCGGCGGCCGGGCTCAGCCGGCGGGCCCGCCCCATGGGCATCGCCGACCGGGCCCCGTCGCGTCGTGCCTCGTACGACGCCGTCGAGACGACCCCGCGGCCCCCGACCCCGCCGACGAGCACGGGTCTGCCCCGCAGCGACGGCTTGTCCCGCTGCTCGACGGCCGCGAAGAACGCGTCTGCGTCGAGGTGCAGCACGGTCGCGGCGTCGCGCACGCGCACGGCGTCCTCGAGCCGCTGCGCGCGGTCGCCTCCCCGGTCCACACCCCCATCCTCCGACGCCGGGCCGGCGCTCCCGTCCACGGTGCCGGGGCGGGACGCGCGCGAGACCGGGCTCAGGTGGCGTACGCCGGGGCATGAGCCATCCCAGCCCGGTCTCGCGCGACGCCGGTCCCACGGTGCGGACGGCCCACGGTGCGGACGGCCTGCGGTGCGGACGGCCTGCGGTGCGGACGGCCTGCCGTGGGTTCGGGGGCCGACGGCCCGGCGTCGGACGCCGCGTGCGGGTGGCGTCCGTCGTCGCGTCGTCAGCAGGTCTCGTGGAGCGCGCCGCGTGCCGAGCGCGGCAGCAGGTCGCGGTCGCGCAGGACGACCGACAGGCCCGGCGACCGTGTCGCGGGGTCGGACTGCTCGGAGCACACGGCCTCGAACGCCGCGCGGTCGTACTCGACGTCGAGCACGACGGGGTAGACCGACGTGTAGACGCCGCACTCCTCCCACTGGCGGCACTCCTCGGAGATCGCGAGGTCCGCGCCGAGGGCCCGCACCTGCGTGGTCAGCTCGGCCGCGTTCTTCTGCGCGAACGCCAGCCCGGCACCGTGCGCCCGGTCGACGAGCAGCGCCGCGTAGGCCAGCGTGTCCGCGGGCGAGATGCGGCCCAGCGAGCGCGTGTACGAGTCGAGGTTGTCGATCTCGACCGCGTCGAACCCGGCGGCCGCGCACGCGTCGATCACGCGGCCGACGCGCTCGGCGACGCGCTGCCGCAGCTCGGGCCGCGTGAGGTCGTAGAGCACCTCGTCGGGCCAGCCCTCGTCGCGCAGGGGCGCGCCGCCGTGGTGCAGGACGAGGTCGGGCTCGGTGCGCAGCAGGCGCGCGGTCTCGTCGGGCTGGGTCTGGAAGCCGTTGACGTAGCAGATGTCGTAGCGGCCGGTGGGTGTGGCGGTCGAGTCGCGGACGACGACGAGCGTGCCGGGCGCCGGCTCGTCCGCACCGCCGAGCTGGTACTCGAACGGCGCGCCCGGGCCGGGCAGCGTGACGGGTGGTGCGGTCGGGGTCGGCGACGGCGTGGGTGCGGGCGTCGGCACCGGGGTCGCGGTGGGCCGCGCGGGCGTGGGTGCGGGCGGCGTGCCGCCGTCGACGGAGGGTGCCGGGGACGGGCTCGCCTCGTCCGTCACGGGTGCCGCCGCCGACGACGTGGTGGCCGTGGGGACGTCGGGCGGCGGGGGCGCCGCGCCCTCGGCGACCGGACGGCACGCGGCGAGCAGCACGACGACGGCGCAGGCGACCGCCAGGGCGGTCGGGCGTCGCGGCGTCGTCCTCGGCACGCGGTCACTGTAACGGGACGTTCCCGACATGCCACCGCGCTCCACACGGACGGGTGACCCTGCCCCGGGGGGCTGGTGAGAATCATCACGGACTGGTAACAGGATGCCTGTGACCTGCGAGGATGCTCGGATGTCCAGCCTCTACCGCGTGATGACCGTCTGCACCGGCAACATCTGCCGCTCACCCATGGCCGAGGTCGTGCTCCGCGAGCGGCTCGCGGCAGCCGGGCTCGGCGACGTGGTCGAGGTCGACTCGACGGGCATCAGCGACGAGGAGCACGGCAACCCCGTGGACTGGCGCGCCCGTGCGGTGCTGCGCCGGCACGGCTACCCGACGGGCGAGGGGCACCGCGCACGGCAGGTCCGCCCGTCGCACCTCGCCGCGCGCGACCTCGTCCTGCCGATGACCGCGGCGCACGCCCGCGCGCTGCGGCGCCTCGCCGGCGGCGACCCGGACGCGAACGAGCGCATCCGCATGTTCCGCAGCTTCGACCCCGCCGCGCCCGCCGAGCCCGGGCAGCCCGAGCACGTGCTCGACGTCGACGACCCCTGGTACGGCCCCGAGGAGGGCTTCGAGACGACGCTCGCAGAGATCGAGGCCGCGGCCGACGGCATCATCACCCACATCCGCAACGCCCTGACCCCCTGACCCCCTGACGGCGAGGGAGCACGTCCCGCACCCACGGAGGGTGACCGGACATGCTCCGTGGGTGCGGGACGTGCTCCCTCGCGGGTGTGGGACGGTACTCGCCGTGGGTGCGCCGATTCGTCATGTGCTGTTTCCCGGTCGTCATCATCTGGTGACCTCGTTCCAGGTCGCCTATCTGGGCGAGCTGCTCGCGGGGCGTGTGCGCGACGCCGCCGGTGAGGTCGTCGTCGTCGCGGCCGACGCGCGCGTGGTGTGGGCGCTGACGTCCGCGACGCACGCCGGGACGCGTCGCAACCCCGTGCCGGCGCACCGCCGCGAGGCGATGGTCGAGGCGGTCACGACCCGCGCGGGTCTGCCGTCGCTCGTCGTCCCCGTCGCCGACGTGCCGCCCAGCCCGCGGTTCGCGCACACCGTCCTGGCGACGTCCGAGCTGGTGCTCGGCGAGCCGCTCACGCCGCGCGACACCGTGGTCGCCTGCTCGACGCCCGAGGTCGCGGCGATGTACGCAGCCGAGGGCTTCCGCATCGCGACGGTCGAGGAGGGGGCGCCGGGCGACCCCGACCGACCGTGGGCGGTGCTCGAGCGCATGGTCGCGGGCGACGACGCGTGGCGCACCCTCGCGCACCCCGTCGCGGTCGCGTTCTACGAGCGGTACCGGCTCGACGCGCACGTCCGGCTGGTCCACACCGACCCGACCGTGCAGGACGACGGCGACCTCACGCAGACCCGCGACTACGCGACGTACACGGCGGCGTTCGACGACGCGTCCGACCGCAAGTGGGCGCAGGTGGCGCCCCACGTGCGGCCCGGCCGGGTCGTCGACCTGGGGTGTGCGGCCGGCGGCCTGCTGGAGCGCGCCGCGCGCGACCCGCGCCTCGCGGAGTCCGACCTGTACGGCGTCGACGTGTCCCGCCACCTGGTCGCCGAGGCCGAGCACCGCCGCGCGCAGGGCGTGTTCGCCAACCCCAACGTGTTCTTCGCGCAGCGCAACCTGCTGCTGGGCCCGGTCTTCCCCGAGCGGTCGGTCGACACGACGACGACGATCGCCCTGACGCACGAGATCGCGAGCTACGGCGACGGTCGCGCGGACCTCGAGCTGCTCGCCCGCCGCATCTTCGAGCACACGCGCCCCGGGGGTGTGTGGATCAACTCCGACGTGCTCGGCCCGGCCGACCCGGAGCGCGTCGTGGACCTCGTGCTCGACGGCGACGCGGACGTCGTGGCGCGCGACCTGTCCGGGCTCGCCCGCGCCGAGGCCGCCGCGCACGTCGCCGGCCTGTCCCCCGCGGCGCGGCTCGTCCAGTTCGCGCACGACTTCCCGGCGCTGTCCGGTGCCGACGTCGACGTGACGTGGGTGGCCCGCGACGGCGCGCGCAGCGTCGCGCGCACGTCCCTGCGCACCGCGATGGAGTACCTGTGCACGCGCGACTACACCGACTCGTGGCTCTCGGAGTGCCACGAGCGGTTCTGCGACCTGACGGGCGCCGACTGGGCGGACCTGCTCGCGGGCGTCGGCTTCGAGCTCGAGCCGGGCAGCGGGCCGTGGCGCAACGACTGGCTCGTGGAGCACCGGCTGAGCGTCGGCGCGGCCCTGCGCGACCCGGCGACGGGCGCGCCGGTCGACTGGCCCGACACCCACGTCCTCACGGTGGCGCGTCGCCCGCTGGTCCCGACGGCAGGCCCCGGCGCGGCACGCGCGTGACGGGTCGTCGCCCGGATCCGGCGACGACGCTCCACGCTCTGCCCGTCCGGCGGGGCCGAGCCGCGGTGAGGTGGGCGTCAGCGCGTCGTCCGAGCGGCAGGATGGGCCCATGAAGGTCGCCGCCCGCGCGCACGTGCCGCCGTTCGCCGTCATGGAGATCCTGGCCGCCGCCAACGCGCGCCGCGCCGCGGGTGAGCACGTGCTCAACCTGTGCGCGGGCGAGCCTTCCACGGGGGCGTCGGACGTCGTCCGCCAGCGCGCGATCGAGCTGCTGACCGCCGGGGACCTGGGGTACACCGAGTCGCTCGGTGCGCCGGGGCTGCGCGCGGCGATCGCGGCGCACTACGGCACGACCTACGGCGTGGACGTCGACCCGGCGCGCGTCGCGGTGGCCACGGGGTCGTCGGGTGGGTTCATGCTCGCGTTCCTCGCGGCGTTCGACGTCGGCGACCGCGTGGCACTGGCCCGGCCGGGCTACCCGGCGTACGCGAACATCCTGACGGCGCTGGGCTGCGAGGTCGTCGACCTGCCGTGCGGCCCGGAGCAGCGGTACCAGCCGACCGTCGCGCAGCTCGAGGCGCTCGACCGGCCCGTCGACGGGCTCGTCGTCGCGTCGCCCGCCAACCCGACGGGCACGATGATCGAGCCGGGCGAGCTCGCGGCCCTCGCCGCGTGGTGCGGCGAGCACGGCGTGCGGCTCGTCAGCGACGAGATCTACCACGGCATCACGTACCCCGACGCGTCGGGTACGACCCCGGCGACGGCCACCGCGGCCGCGTACCTGGGCACGGGTGCCGTCGTCGTGAACTCGTTCTCCAAGTACTGGGCGATGACGGGCTGGCGCCTGGGGTGGCTCGTCCTGCCCGACGACCTCGTCGCCCCCGTCGACGCGCTCGCGGGCAACGTCGCGCTGTGCCCGCCCGCGCTCGCGCAGCACGCGGGTGTCGCGGCGTTCAGCGCCGACGGCATGGCCGCGGCGCGCGCCAACGTCGAGCGGTACGCGGTCTCGCGGGCGCTGCTGCTGGACCGGCTGCCGGACCTCGGCTGGGACCCGGTCGCGCCCGCGGACGGCGCGTTCTACCTGTACGGCGACGTGTCGGCGACGGGCCTGGACGCGGTGACGTACTGCGCGCGGCTGCTCGACGAGGCGGGCGTCGCGATCACCCCGGGCACGGACTTCGACCCCGCGGGCGGCGGGAGCTGGGTGCGGCTGTCGTTCGCGTCGTCCCCGCAGGTGGTCGCCGAGGCGGCGGACCGGGTCGTGGCCTGGCAGCGTGGGCTGTGACCCTCAGGCCGCCCGCTCCTGCGGCAGCGGCGTCGTCTGCACCACGCTGATGCGGGCCGGGTCGATGCCCCGGGCGACGCACGTCACCACGCGCTCGACGTCGGACACGCGCGCGTCGGCCACGAGGACCAGGCCGCCCCGGCTCGACGGCAGGTCCGCGCTCATGTAGCTCTGCGCGACTGCCGGGTCGTCCGCGCAGTCGACGGACGACAGGTCACCTGCGACGAGCACGGTCCACGGGCCCTGTGCCGGGATCTCGACCGTCGTCCGCCCGCCGAACGCGGCGAGCGCCCCGAGCAGCGTGCTCCCGACGAGGCCGGCCACCACGACGACCGCGATCACGCGGGCACGCCGGCTGCCAGCACGCACGGACCCTCCTTCGCTCGGACCCCGGCAGCCTAACCCTGCGACGGCGCCCGACGACGACGTCGAGGTGCGCGCCCGTCCGGCGCGACGGCGCTCGCGGCGAGGCTCGGCGCGACACCGGTGGACGCGGACGGGCCCGGCGGCGGCGGGTGATCCGGCCGGTCGGTGACCGGTCACGAGTCGGCCGCGCGACGTCTCGCTCGCTGGGACGGGCTCGTCGCGAGACCGGGCCTGGGGGCCTCATCGGCTCCGACCGGCCGTCTGCGCCCGGTCTCGCGGATGGCGCGTCTCGCCGAGTGGGACGGGGCGCCAGGCGGCGGCGTTGCTCCCCGCAGGACGAGGGTGCGAACGCGGTGCAGGCGCCGGTCGCCCGTCACGGGTGTCACCCGCGGGAGCCCCTGCGGCCCCGACCGCGTGCCGTACGCTGGGCGGCAGATCCAGCACAACTGAACACGCTGCTCGAACCGCGGCGGGAGAGCTCCCGTCGGCCGCCCGCGAGGGTGGCGGCGCGGGACGCCGAAGGAGCAAGTCTCCCCTCCGAATCTCTCAGGCACCCGTACCGCTGCGGCCAGGCAACTCTGGAAAGCGGCGCCGGCCAGGTCCGGCGCCCACCGACGGTGCAAGCCGGCGCGCCCCGGAGCCGCGTCCCGCACGGACGACGCTCACGGCGGACCGGCCAAACTCTCAGGTCACCCCGTGCGGGGTGGATGACAGAGCGGGGAGCCCCTGCCCGTCCCGGCGCGTGGACCACCACGACCGGACGACCCCGTGGAGCAGCTCGTGACCGACCTCGCCGTGCCGCCCGTGCCCTCTGCGCCGCCCGCGCAGCCCTCTCCCGCCACCCCTGCCGCCCCGCGCTCGCCCGCTGCCGACGGCTTCGCCGACCGGCACATCGGGCCCCGCGGCGACGAGACGTCCCGCATGCTCGCGACGCTCGGGTACGCCGACCTCGACGCGCTGGTCGACGCGGCCGTGCCCGCGGCGATCCGTACCGACCGTCCGCTGGACCTGCCCGCGGCGCGCTCCGAGGAGCAGGTCCTCGCGGACCTGCGCGCGATCGCCGACCGCAACCGCGTGCTGCGCCCGATGATCGGGCAGGGCTACTACGGCACCGTGACGCCCGCGGTGATCCGCCGCAACGTGCTCGAGTCCCCCGCCTGGTACACGGCGTACACGCCGTACCAGCCGGAGATCTCGCAGGGCCGGCTCGAGGCGCTGCTGAACTTCCAGACCGTCGTGTCCGACCTCACGGGACTCGACGTGGCGAACGCGTCGCTGCTCGACGAGGCGACGGCCGTCGCCGAGGCGGTCGCGCTGATGTGGCGGGCGTCCCGTGCGTCGACGGGCACGGTCGTGCTCGACGCCGACCTGTTCGGCCAGTCGCTCGCCGTGGCGCGGGGCCGGGCGGAGGCGGTCGGCCTGCCGGTCGTCGTCGCCGACCTCGCCGACGGCCTGCCGGACGTCGACGGGCCGCTCGTGGGCGTCGTCGTGCAGCAGGTCGGGGCGTCGGGCGCGCTGCGGGACCTGCGCCCGCTGGTCGCCGCCGCGAAGGAGCGCGGTGCGCTCGTGACGGTCGCCGCGGACCTGCTCGCGCTCACGCTCGTCGCGACGCCCGGCGAGCTGGGTGCCGACGTCGCGGTCGGATCGGCGCAGCGCTTCGGGGTCCCGCTGTTCGGCGGCGGTCCGCACGCCGCGTTCATGGCGGTGCGCGGCGGTCTCGAGCGCACGCTGCCGGGAAGGCTCGTGGGCGTGTCCGTCGACGCGGACGGTGCTCCGGCGTACCGCCTCGCGCTGCAGACCCGCGAGCAGCACATCCGCCGCGAGAAGGCCACGAGCAACATCTGCACCGCGCAGGCGCTGCTCGCGGTCGTCGCGTCGATGTACGCGGTGTACCACGGGCCCGACGGCCTGCGCGCGATCGCGCGGCAGGTCCACGGGCGTGCGCGCGCGGTCCAGCGCGGGTTGCGCGACCTGGGCGTGCACGTGGTGCACGACGACGTGTTCGACACCGTGCGCGCCGCGGTGCCGGGCCGGGCCGCGGACGTCGCGCGGGCTGCGGCCCGGGCCGGGATCAACCTGTGGGTGCCGGACGACGACCACGTGCAGGTCGCGTGCGACGAGACGACCACCGGGGAGCAGGTGGCTGCGGTGCTGAGCGCGTTCGTCGCCGCCGGGGTCACCGACGTCCCCGTCGCCCCGGACGGCACGGCGTCGTCCGGCTCGTCCGCCGGCGGGCCGGCCGAGCCGCGCACCGAGCTGCTGCGCACCACCGGCTACCTCACGCACCCCGTGTTCCACGTGAATCGTTCGGAGACGGCGATGCTGCGCTACCTGCGTCGCCTGTCCGACAAGGACCTCGCGCTGGACCGCACGATGATCCCGCTGGGCTCGTGCACCATGAAGCTCAACGCGACGGCCGAGATGGAGCCGATCTCCTGGCCGCAGTTCGCGGACGTCCACCCCTACGCGCCCGCCGACCAGACGCAGGGCTACGCGGACCTCGTCGCCGAGCTGCAGGACTGGCTCGCCGAGATCACGGGCTACGCCGCCGTGAGCGTGCAGCCCAACGCCGGCTCGCAGGGCGAGCTCGCGGGGCTGCTCGCGATCCACGCGTACCACGAGGCGACCCGCGCGCAGGGCGCCGAGCACCGCGACCTCTGCCTCATCCCCGCCTCCGCGCACGGGACCAACGCCGCGTCGGCCGCGCTCGCGGGCCTCAAGGTCGTCGTGGTCGCGACGGCCGACGACGGCGAGGTCGACCTGGCCGACCTGCGCGCCAAGCTCGACCAGCACGGTCCGCGCGTCGCGGCGATCATGATCACGTACCCCTCGACGCACGGTGTGTACGAGGAGCATGTCCGCGAGGTGTGCGACCTGGTACATGCGGCCGGTGGTCAGGTGTACATCGACGGTGCGAACCTCAACGCGCTCGTCGGGCTCGCACGTCCCGCCGAGCTCGGCGGCGACGTGTCGCACCTCAACCTGCACAAGACGTTCTGCATCCCGCACGGCGGCGGCGGTCCCGGCGTCGGGCCCGTCGCGGTCGCGGCGCACCTCGCGCCCTACCTGCCGGGCGACCCCACGCCGGGGGCGTCCGGCTCGGTCGTCGCACCGGTGTCGGCGGCACCGTGGGGGTCCGCGGGCATCCTGCCGATCTCGTGGGCGTACGTCGCGCTCATGGGGCCCGACGGCCTGCGCCGCGCGACCGAGACGGCCGTGCTCGCCGCGAACTACCTGGCCACGCGCCTGCGCGAGCACTTCCCCGTGCTGTACACCGGGCCGAACGGCCTCGTCGCGCACGAGTGCATCCTCGACCTGCGCCCGCTGACGAAGGCCACCGGCGTCACGGCCGAGGACGTCGCCAAGCGCCTCATGGACCACGGCTTCCACGCCCCCACGCTGTCGTTCCCGGTCGCCGGCACGCTCATGGTCGAGCCCACCGAGAGCGAGGACCTCGCCGAGCTCGACCGGTTCGTCGACGCGCTCGTCGCGATCCGCGGTGAGATCGCGGACGTCGCCGAGGGCCGCTGGCCCCTCGCGGACTCGCCCCTGCGCCAGGCCCCGCACACCGCCGCGTCCGTCAGCGCCGACGTGTGGGAGCACGCGTACGGGCGCGAGCAGGCCGCGTTCCCCGTGCCGTCGCTGCGCTCCGGCAAGTACTGGCCACCCGTGCGACGCATCGACGGCGCGCGCGGCGACCGGCACCTCGTGTGCTCCTGCCCGCCCGTCGAGGCGTACGCGGACGACGTCCGATGACCCCGCCCGGCGCGCCGAGCGACCGCAGCCCCGACGCCGACCCCACGACGGGAGCCCCGATGACCGACCAGCGTTCGCCGCTGCACGACGAGCACGTCGCCCTGGGCGCCGCGCTCACCTCCTTCGCCGGCTGGCAGATGCCGCTGCGGTACACGTCCGACCTGGCCGAGCACACGGCGGTCCGCACCGCGGCGGGGCTGTTCGACCTGTCGCACATGGGCGAGATCGACGTCACCGGTCCCGACGCGGGCGCGTTCCTCGACCGTGCGCTCGTCGGCGACCTCACGGCCCTGCGCGTGCTCGGGGCGCGCTACACGATGGTCGTCCAGGAGGACGGCGGGGTCGTCGACGACCTCGTCGTCTACCGCACCGCCGCCGACGCCTACCTCGTCGTCGCGAACGCGTCGAACCACGACGTCGTCCTGGCGACGCTGCGCGAGCGGGCGCACGGGACAGGGCTCGACGTCACCGTCACCGACCGCTCCGCGGCGACCGCGCTCGTCGCCGTGCAGGGGCCGCGTGCGCTCGCGGTCGTCGAGGCGCTGCCCGGGCTGACCGCCGGCCCCGGTACGCCGGGCGACGTCACGCCCGCGACGCTGCGGTACTACGCGTGCCTGCCGATGCGGTTCGACGGTCTACCCGTGCTCGTGGCCCGCACCGGCTACACCGGCGAGGACGGCTTCGAGTTCTTCGTCGACGCGGCCGGCGCGCCCGGTCTGTGGCGCGCGCTGCTCGCCGCGGGCGCCGACCACGGGATCGTGCCCGCGGGCCTGTCCGCGCGCGACTCGCTGCGCCTCGAGGCCGGCATGCCGCTGTACGGCAACGAGCTGGACCGCACGACCACGCCGCACGACGCGGGCCTGGGCCGCGTGGTCCGGCTCGACAAGGTGGACGCCGACGGTGCGCCGCTGCCGTTCGTGGGCCGTGACGCGCTCGCGGCACGCGCGCAGTCGGCGCCGGCCCGCGTCCTCGTCGGCCTGCAGGGTCTGGGGCGCCGCGCCGCCCGCCACGGGTACGACGTGGTCGCGTCGACCCGGCCCGACGCGCCCGTCGTCGGCACCGTGACGTCCGGCGCGCCGTCACCGACGCTCGGCCACCCCGTCGCGATGGCGTACGTGACCCCGGAGGTGAGCGCCGAGGGCCGCGAGCTCGCGGTCGACGTGCGCGGGCGGCGCGAACCCGTGCGCGTCGTGCCCCTCCCCTTCTACCGTCGTCCTCGGTGACGCGCCGCCGCGTCCGCCGCACGTCCCCGCACCACCCGACCCGACAGGAGCACCCATGGCCGCCGAGCTGCCGACGACGTTGCAGTACACCGCCGAGCACGAGTGGGTCGACGCCGCGTCGCCCGTGACCGTCGGCATCACGGCCGTGGCCGCCGACGCGCTGGGCGACATCGTCTTCGTCGAGCTGCCCGCCGCGGGCGACGACGTGCAGGCGGGCGCCGTCATCGGCGAGATCGAGTCGACCAAGTCCGTCTCCGAGCTCTTCTCCCCCGTCACCGGCACGGTCGTCGAGGTCAACCAGGCCGTGGTCGACGACCCCTCGCTCGTCAACACCGACCCGTACGGCGCGGGCTGGCTGCTGCGCGTCGAGGTGACCGCGAACGGACCCCTGCTGTCGGCCGAGGAGTACGGCGCGCTGAACCCCTGAGCCGTTCGGGTGGGTGCAGGCACCCAGACGCTGCGCCGTTCGGACGACCGACCGGACAACCGTCCATACGTCCGGGTGCTTGCCCCGAACGGGTGACATGGCGCACGCTGCTGGGACGACGACGTTCACCCGTGATGTATCAGGGGGGCCCGGACGGCGTCATGTCAGGTGCAGCGATCGGCACCGCGGGGGGGATCTCACGGTGATTCAGAGAAACCGGCGAAAGTCGCGTCATAGCCACGACGCGCGCCGCTCTCATCCGGTACGCAGCCCACGCGGGCCCGGAGAGTCCGGACCCGCCGCCCACCGGAGGACACCATGACCATGCTGGACACGAGCGTGAACCCCCACACCATGGGGGCTCACTCGCTCACTCGCCGCGAGCGCGTCGTGCTGGCGGAGCTGGCCGAGGACGTCACCCTCGAGGAGATCGCCACGCGCCTCTTCGTCACCCGCAACACCGTGAAGTCACAGGTGCGCAGCGTCTACCGCAAGATCGGCGTCTCCACGCGCGCCGAGGCGGTGGCCTGGGCCGAGGCCCACGGCATCCGCTGACGCGCATCCGCCCCGCGGAGGGGCGGGAGGGATCCCTCCGCACCCGCAGGAGCTCACGCACGTGCCGCCCGGCCGGACCTCCCCGGCCGCGCGAGCCGTCGTGAACGTCCAGGCCACACCGTCGTGACCCGGACGTGACACACGGCTGGCACACTCGGTGCATGACCCCTGTGCTCGTCGTGGCTGCTGCCGTGGTCGACGATCTCGACGACCCCCGGCTGCTGCTCGCCGCGCGCCGTGCCACCCCGGCCAGCCTGGCCGGGCGCTGGGAGTTCCCCGGCGGCAAGGTCGACCCGGGCGAGACCCCCGAGGACGCGCTGCACCGCGAGCTGCGTGAGGAGCTCGGCGTGCGTGTCGGTCTCGGCGTCGAGCTGCTCGGCCCCGACGACGGTGCCTGGCGGCTCTCCGACAAGTACGTGATGCGCCTGTGGTTCGCCGAGGTCGTCGAGGGTGCCCCGGAGCCTCTCGTCGAGCACGACGAGCTGCGTTGGCTGCCCGACGGCCAGTGGCTCGACGTGCCGTGGCTCGACGCCGACGTGCGGATCGTCGAGGCGCTCACCGAGTTCGTGGCGTCGTTCGCGCGCGACGAGCCGAGGTCGGTCGGGCGCTCCGCCTGAGCGTTCGCCGTGCCACGCGCTCGTCGGGTGACGACTCGCCGACCGCGTGCGGTCCCCTCGTCTCGTCCCGCGAGATGAGGGCGCTCCGGCCCGCGACCGGAGGTGTCAGGCCGCTGCGGCGAGCGTCGTCGTCAGCCGGTCGAGCGCGTCGCTCAGGATCTCGCGTGACGTCGCCAGGTTGAGGCGGATGTGCCCCGCACCCTCGGCGCCGAACGTCGGGCCCGAGTTGACGGCCAGCCGCGCGCGCTTGAGCAGCAGACGTGCGGGATCGGTCCCCGTCGTCACGACCGCCGGGGTGTCGCGCACGTCGAGCCACGCGAAGTACGTCGCCGCGGGGCGGTGCCAGCGGGCGGTGGGCAGCCGGTCGGCGAGGGCGGCGGCGACGAGGTCGCCGTTGGCGCGGATCTCCGCTCGCACGTCGTCGAGCCACGCGTCGCCCTGCCGGTAGGCGGCCTGGTGCGCGATCGACGCCACGTGGCTGACGCCGTGCCCGACGATCTCCGGCATCCGACGCAGGTCGTCGGCCGCCGGCCCCGGCACCGCGAGGGCGGCCTTGAGCCCCGCGAGGTTGAACGCCTTGGACGCCGAGTGCAGCGCGATCGCGTCGGGGACCACGGTCGTCGTCGGCACGAACACCTCGTCGCCGACGACGAGCGGCGCGTGGATCTCGTCCGCGACCACGCGCACGCCGTGGCGCGCCGCGAGCTCGCCGACGGCCCGCAGCTCGTCCGCGGTGTGCAGCGTGCCCGTCGGGTTGTGCGGGTGGCACAGCAGGTACGTGCCCGCGTCGGCGAACGCCCGGTCGAGCGCGTCGAGGTCGAGGCGCCCCGCGGGTGTGAGGGGTGCGGTGACGACCCGGCGCCCCGCGTGCTCGAGGAACCCCCGGAACGGCGGGTACACGGGAGGGTTGACGACGACCGCGTCGCCGGGTGCCGAGACGAGGCCGACGACCTCCACGATCCCGAGCATCACGTCCGGGACCATGCGGGTGCGCTCGACGGGGACGTCCCACGCGTGCCGGCGCGCCGCGAAGCCGGCGAACGCCTCCGCGTAGGCGGTGCCGCGCGGGCTGCGTGGGCCGACCTCGTAGCCGGTGTCGCCCGCGAGCATCGCGCCGGTGACGGCCGTGACCACGGCGTCGAGCGGGCGCACGTCCATCTCCGCGACGAAGGCCGGCAGCACGTCGTCGGGGTACGTGTGCCACTTCAGCGAGGTGCGCCGACGCAGCTCGGCGCGGGTGACGTCGAACGGAGAACCCATGCACGCAGGGTAGGCGGACCGGGTGGGGTACGGCCGGGCCCCGGCCACCGCAGGTGCGGCGGCCGGGGCCCCGGTCGTGTCGTGCGGCCGCGCGTCAGAGCGTGGCGCGGACCGTGCGGGTCGCCTCGACCAGGTGCTCGAGGGAGGGGGTGACCTCCTCGTAGCGGCGCGTCTTGAGGCCGCAGTCGGGGTTCACCCAGAGCTGGTCGACGTCGATGGTGCGGACCGCCTCGGCGAGCAGCTCGGTGACCTCGCCCTGGGAGGGGACGCGCGGCGAGTGGATGTCGTAGACACCCGGGCCGACGGCGCGCGGGTAGCCCGCCGCGGCGATGTCACCGAGGATCTCCATCTTCGAGCGCGCCGCCTCGATGCTCGTCACGTCCGCGTCGAGCCCGTCGATCGCGTCCATGATCTCGCCGAACTCCGAGTAGCACAGGTGCGTGTGGATCTGCGTGTCCGGGCGCACACCGGCGGTCGAGAGGCGGAACGAGCGCACCGACCAGTCGAGGTACGCGGCGTGGTCCTTCTCGCGCAGCGGCAGCAGCTCGCGCAGCGCCGGCTCGTCGACCTGCACGACGGCGATGCCGGCGGCCTCGAGGTCCGCGATCTCGTCGCGCAGCGCGAGCGCCACCTGGTTCGCGGTGTCACCGAGCGGCTGGTCGTCGCGCACGAACGACCACGCGAGGATCGTCACCGGACCGGTGAGCATGCCCTTGACGGGCTTGTCGGTGAGCGACTGCGTGTACGTCGTCCACGCGACCGTGATGGGCGCCGGACGCGACACGTCGCCCCACAGGATCGACGGGCGCGTGCAGCGCGAGCCGTACGACTGCACCCAGCCGTTCTGCGTGACGGCGAACCCGTCGAGGTTCTCGGCGAAGTACTGGACCATGTCGTTGCGCTCGGGCTCGCCGTGCACCAGCACGTCGAGGCCGATCTGCTCCTGCAGCTCGACGACGCGGCGGATCTCCGCCTTCATCTCGTCCTCGTACTGCTCCGCCGTCAGCTCGCCCTTGCCGAACGCGGCGCGCGCCTTGCGGATCTCCGGCGTCTGCGGGAACGAGCCGATGGTCGTCGTGGGCAGCGCCGGCAGGTCGAGGCGCGCGGCCTGCGCGGCCTTGCGCTCGTCGAACGGACCGCGGCGGAACTGCTCGTCGGTGAGCGCGGCGGCGCGCTCGCGCACCTCGGGGCGCACGACGCCGGGTGCGGCGGCGCGCGAGGCCACGGCGTCCGACGCCGCGAGCAGCTGCTCGTGGATCGCCTCACGGCCCTCGGTCAGGCCCTCGGCCAGCGTCGCGACCTCGCGCACCTTCTCGTCCGCGAACGCGAGCCACTGCACGAGCGCGCGGTCGAGCGCGGGCTCGTCGTCCAGGGTGTGGGGCACGTGGAACAGCGAGGTCGACGTGCCGACGGTGACCGCGGCTGCGCCGAGCGTCTCGAGCCGCTCGAGGATCGCGAGCTTCGCGTCGAGGTCCGCGCGCCAGATGTTGTGGCCGTCGACCACGCCACCCACGAGCGTCTTGGTGGCGAGGCCCGGCACGGCGACCGTCGGGGCGTCGCCGCGGACCAGGTCGAGCGCGAGGCCCTCGACGTCGGTGGCCGCGAGCACGGGCAGCGCCGCGCCCAGGTCCCCGTACGGCGCGGCGACGAGGATCGCCGGACGCTGCGGGCGGGCGAGCTCGGTGGCCAGCGCGCGGTAGGCGCGGGTGGCGGCCTCGGCGAGGACCTCGGCCGGCACGCCGACCGAGTCGGAGACGAGCGCCGGCTCGTCGATCTGCACCCACGTCGCGCCCGCGGCGGCGAGCTCGGTGAGCAGGCGCGCGTAGACGGGCAGCAGGTCGTCGAGGCGGTCGATCGGCGAGAAGCCGGCGGGAGCGTCCTCGGTCGCCTTGGCGAGCGCGAGGTACGTCACCGGGCCCACGACGACGGGCCGCGTGAGGACGCCGTCGGCCAGCGCCTCGGCGAACTCGGCGACCGGGCGGTCCGACGCGTAGCGGAACTGCGTGTCCGGGCCGATCTCGGGGACCAGGTAGTGGTAGTTCGTGTCGAACCACTTGGTCATCTCGAGCGGCAGGTCGTCGCCGCGGCCGCGGGCCACGGTCGAGTAGCCGGCCAGGTCGAGGCGCCCGTCGGAGTCCTGCAGGTCCGCGAAGCGCGCAGGGACGGCGCCGACGAGGGCCGTGGCGTCGAGCACCTGGTCGTAGAACGAGAACGCGCTCGGGATCGCCGGCACGTCGGTGGCCAGGCCGAGCCCGGCGAGGCGCGTGCGGGTGCGGCGGCGCAGGTCGGCGGCGACGGCCTCGACCTCGTCGGCGGACGTGCGGCCGGCCCAGAACGCCTCGAGGGCCTTCTTGAGCTCGCGGCGCGGCCCGATGCGGGGGTAGCCGAGGACGGAGCCGGCGGGGAAGGCCGGGGTCGCCGGCGCGGCGGGCGTGGTGTCGGTCATGACAGGGTTCCTCGCGGTGTCGTCGTGGTCGCGTCGGCGGGGGTGCCGCCGGGCGCGGTGAGGTCGGGGGAGGCGTCCGGGGAGGTCGGCGCCGGTGCGGCGGGCGTCGGGACGACCGCGCTGCGTCGGCCGCCGACCAGGTCGGCGCCGTCCAGCAGGTCGAGCGTCGCCTCGTGCGTGTTGAACGTGTAGACGTGCACACCGGGCGCGCCGCCGTCCAGGACCCCGTTGACGAGGTCGACCCCCGCCCGGGTGCCGCGGCGGTGGCGCTCGACCGGGTCGTCCGTCGAGCCCAGCAGGTCGAGCAGGCGACGCGGGACGGGCACGCCCGTGAGCTCCTGGACGCGCAGCAGGCGCGCGGGGTCGGTCGTCGGGATGATGCCCGGCACGATCGGGATGGTGACACCCGCGGTGCGCGCCTCGGCGACGAGGCCGAGGTACGCCTCGGCGTCGAAGAACACCTGCGAGATCGCGAAGTCGGCGCCCGCCTCCTGCTTGGCGAGCAGCGCCTGCACGTCCTGCGCGCGGGTGCCGCCGGTCGCGTGGTTGCCGCGCGGGAACGCCGCGACGGCCACGGACAGGGGACGCACGCGTGCGCGCACGGCCTGGGCGGCGCTGCGCCCGCAGCGGCCGCGTTCGATGTCGCGCAGCAGCTCGACGAGCTCGGCCGCGGTGTGCACGCCGTCGGGGTGCGGACGCCAGTCGGGCTCGCCCGTGGGCGGGTCGCCGCGCAGCGCGAGGAACGAGCGCACGCCCTCGTCGAGGAACTCCTCGACGATCGTCGTGACCTCGTCGCGCGACGTCCCGACGCAGGTCAGGTGCGCGATCGGGTTGAGCGAGGTCTCACGCAGCAGCCTGCGGACGAGCGCGCGCGTGGTCTGCCGCGTCCGGCCCGACGCGCCGTACGTCACCGACACGAAGTCCGGCTCGACGGTCTCGAGCTCACGGACCGTGGCCCACAGGCGCGGTGCCGCGTCGGGGTTGCGGGGCGGGAACAGCTCGAACGACACGGTGGGCCGGTCGAGGGCGCCCGCCTGCTCGGCCCGGCGGCGCGCGGCGCGCGTCGGACGCGCGGGCGTGGTGTCGAGCTCCGCCACGGCGGTCATCGGCCGCAGCCCGCGGTGCGGGCGGGCGTGGGCCGGGTGCTCCCGCACGAGGGGTCGGTCGCAAGGGTGCGCACGCTCATCGTCACTCCATCGTTCCTGGCGGAAGCACCCACACCCTCACGCGGAGGGGGGTTGCTGCGGCGTCGTCGAGCCAGGTCTCTCGGCCGCTCTGGATGGTCGGCGTGGATCGTAGCCCGGCTGACCGGATGGCGGACAGCCCGGCCCGACAGGTGAGACAACGGCGTCCGAGGTGCAGCCACCGCGGCGTGGCGCCGCGCGACGCGACGGCGCGGGACCCCGCGAGACGTGACCGGCGCCACGTCCCGATCGTGTCACGCCCGGCCCGGCAGCGGTGTCCCAGGGGTGTCGGGCGCGCGCGCGACCGACCGACCGGAGGAGCGGACATGGGAACAGCGGGCAGGGGAACAGCGGGCGGGGGAACAGCGGACAGGGGAGCAACGGGCGCTGGAGCAACGGGCAAGGGCGCGCGGGTCGTCGTGGTCGGCGGCGGGTACGCGGGGGCCATGGCGGCGAACCGGCTGGCGGGCGTGCGTGACATCGCCGAGGTCGTGCTCGTCGACGAGCGCGCGACCCTCGTCGAGCGGATCCGGCTGCACCAGCTCGTGGCGGGGACGGGCGCGGCCACGCGGGAGCGTGCCGACGTCCTCGCGCCGCGGGTCGCGCGTCGCACGGGGCGTGCGGTGCGGATCGGGGACGGCACCGTGACGCTCGCCGACGGCGAGCACCTCGCCTTCGACCGGCTCGTGTACGCGCCGGGCAGCGGCAGCCGCGTGACCGAGCAGGTGCCGGGCGCGCGCGAGCACGCCCTGCCGATCGCGGTGCTGGAGGACGCGCAGCGGCTGCGGACCGCGCTGGCCGCCGCCGGACCGGACGCCACGGTCCACGTCGTGGGCGGCGGGCTGACCGCGCTCGAGGCCGCCACGGAGATCGCCGAGGCGCGCCCCGGGACGCGGGTCCGGATCGTCACGGCCGGCCCGCTCGGCCCCGGCCCGGGTCCCGTCGGACGAGGTCGGCGCGCCCTCGACCGCACGCTCGCGCGCCTCGGCGTCGAGGTCCTCGAGTCCGCGCGGGTCATCGAGGTGGCCGACGGCAAGGTCGTGCTCGCCGACGGCCGCCACCTGCGCAGCGACGTCACGGTGTGGGCCGCGGGCTTCGCCGTGCCGGACCTCGCGCGCGACAGCGGGTTGCCGGTGGACGACGTCGGTCGGCTGCACGTCGGGCCGGACCTGGTGTGCGCGGCCGACCCGCGGATCGTCGGGGCCGGGGACGCGGTGGCCGTCGACGGGCTGCCGCTGCGCATGACGTGCCAGGCCGCGCTCCCGATGGGTGCGCACGCCGCCGACGTCGTCGCCGCCGGTCTGCGCGGTCGGTCGCCGCGGCCGTTCGGGTTGGCTTTCGTCGCGCAGTGCGTGAGCCTGGGCAGGCGCAGCGGCATGGTGCTGCGGGTCCACGACGGCACGACGCCCAGCAGCGTCCTGGTGGCCGGCCGGGCCGGGGCCGTGGTGAAGGAGCTGGTGTGCCGGACGACGGTGTGGGGGCTGCGGACCGAGGCGCGGCATCCGGGCAGGTACCGCTGGCTGCGGTGAGCGAGGCCCCGGGAGCGTCCGAGGACGAGCACGGCCGCGTCTTCGCCGAGCTGCGACCGCTGCTGTTCACGATCGCGTACGAGATCACCGGCTCCACGACGGACGCCGACGACGTGCTGCAGGAGAGCTGGCTGCGCTGGGCGGACGTCGACCTGACGACGGTCGAGCACCGGCGGTCGTACCTGGCGCGGGTCGTGTCGCGGCAGTCCCTCAACGCGCTGCGGGCGGCGTCACGCCGGCGCGAGGAGTACGTCGGCCCGTGGCTGCCCGAGCCGCTCGTCGTCACCCCGGGCGACCTCGCGGACGACGTCGTGCTGGGCGAGTCCGTGTCGATGGCGCTGCTCCTGGTGCTCGAGACGCTGTCCCCGGCCGAGCGCGTCGTGTTCGTGCTGCGGGAGGTGTTCGGCTTCGACCACACCGAGATCGCCGACGTGGTCGGGCGCACGCCGGCCGCGGTGCGCCAGCTCGCCCACCGGGCGCGCGAGCACGTGCAGGCACGCCGCCCGCGGTACGCGCCCGCCGACGACGAGGCGGTCCGGGCGGTCGAGCAGTTCCTGCACGCCGCGGGCGGGGGTGACCTGGCGGGGCTGCTGGCCGTGCTCGACCCGGACGTGGTGTGGCTCTCGGACGGTGGCGGCAAGGCCAGCGCGGCGCGCCGGCCGCTGCACGGGCCGTCCGACGTCGCACGCTTCGTGCTCGGGCTGTTCCGGCAGGCGACGCCGGCGCACCGGTTCCGGTTCGCGACGGTCAACGGTGCGCCCGCGGTCGTGCTGTCCGAGGGCGACCACGTCGAGGGCGTGTTCTGCTTCGACGTGCACGACGGCCGGATCACCGCGCTCTACGGCGTGCGCAACCCCGACAAGCTCACCGCGGTCGACCGGGTGCGGCGGGTGGTCCGCTGAGGACCACGCTCGGCCGTCGGCGGCGGCGTCAGCGGCGGCGGCGCTGCAGCGCCGGCGTCGACTCGCGTGACGTGCGCTGGTGCGGCAGCCCGAACCAGGAGGACTTCGGAGCGCTCACCGGGACCGCGAGCAGACCGTCCTGCACGGCCTCCAGCACACCGGGGTCGGGGTCGCCGGGCGACAGCCACGCGTCGTGCGCAGCCCGCACGGCGTCGTGCCGTCGGTCGTGCTCGCGGTGGTCGGTCATGAGGGCACCCTAGCGGCGACTCGCCGAGATGCCGAGACCTGGACGCCTGCATCACTCCGCGGGAGTAGCGACACGCGGCGCGTCGGCGTGCAAGGCGCGCTGCGCGACGAGGCAGTCGGCGAGGTGGTCGTCGACGACACCGCACGCCTGCATGGCGGCGTACGCCGTGGTCGGCCCGACGAACCTGAACCCGAGGGACTTCAGCTCCTTCGCCAGCGCCGTCGACGCCGGTGTGCGGGCCGGCACGTCCGCCCACGTCCGCGGGCGCGGCCGCGGGTCGGGTGCGTGGGACCACAGCACGTCGTCGAGCGTGCGGCCCGACTCGTGCAGCGCGAGCAGCGCGCGGGCGTTGGCGATCGTCGCGTCGATCTTGGCGCGGTTGCGCACGATGCCCGCGTCGGCGAGGAGCCGCGCGACGTCGTCGTCCCCGTACCCCGCGACGACCTGCGGGTCGAACCCCGCGAACGCCGCGCGGAACGCGGGCCGCTTGCGCAGGATCGTGATCCACGCGAGCCCCGACTGGAACGCCTCGAGCGAGATGCGCTCGTACAGCGCGTGCTCGTCGTGCACCGGGACCGCCCACTCGTCGTCGTGGTACGCGGCGTAGAGGGGGTCGCCCCCGCCGAAGCAGCGGAACGGCTCGGCCTCCGTGCGCGGCGGGGTCGCGAGCGGTGCCGCGGGGGCGAGGTCCGCCGGCTCGGGCGGCAGGTCCGTGCCGGGGTCGGCCGGTGCGTCGGCCGGTGCGTCGGGGGGTGTCGTCGTCATGGAGCGAGTCTGCTCCCGACCACCCACGCTCGGGGCGCCGTCGGCCGCATCTGTGGACGCGTGCGACACGAGCGGTGACTGTGGTCGGCTCGCACGGGTACCCGGGACCGTCGACGCGTCAGGACGGCGACGCGGAGTGCCGGGCGACCAGCGCCGCGATGCCGTCGAGGATCACCCGCGTGCCGAAGTCGAGCGACGACCCGTCGTCGGCCGGGGGCTCGAGCGCACCCTCCGCGACCGCCCGCGACAGCGCCGGGTGGTCGGTCGGCGACACCAGCCGCCCGATGACGGCGTCCGGGTCCGGCTCGACGCCCTCGTGCGCCGCCGCGAGCTGCCGGCGACGCTGCTGGTCGGCCTCGACCAGCCGCGCCTGGTCGAGCTGGTGGCCGGACAGCACGCCGACCGCCATGAGCTTGTCCTGCTCGGGGACGCCCGTGCCGTCGAGCGCCGCGAGCATCGCCTCCATCCACGCGAGCCGGTGCGGGCCGACCGCCCACAGCAGGGTCGGCGTGCGGGCCATCCACGGGTGCGCGGCCAGCACGGGCTGCATGAGCTCGAGCAGCAGCTCGAGGCGCGCGCGCCAGCCGCCGACCTCGGGCCCGACCCGCGGCGGCTGCCCGGACGCACGGTCGGCCATGAGCATGAGCACCTCGTCCTTGCTGGACACGTACCGGTACAGCGACATCGTCGTGAAGCCGAGCGACTCCGCGAGCCGCGCCATCGACACCGCGTCGAGGCCCTCGGTGTCCGCCAGCGCGATGCCCGCGTCGGCGATCTGCTCGAGCGTCAGCCCCGGCCGTGGGCCGCGACGCGCGTGACCGCCGTCCGCGCGGCTGCGCCACAGCAGCGCGACGTCGCGCGGCAGCCCGTCGAGGTCCGGGGGCGCGGCTGCGTCCGGGTCGGCGCGCTGGACCTGGCGGCGTGCCTTCTCGGCCTCGCGCGCGGCGCGCTGCCGGGCGAGCGCGGCGGCCCGCTCGGCCTGCTCGGCCTCCCGCAGCGCGCGGCCCGCCTCCTTGGCGGCGTCCCGGGCCTCGCGCTCGGCCTGGTCGCGCGCTCGGCGCGCGTCCTTCTCGGCCTGCTCGGCGATGCGCCGGGCCTCGCGCTCGGCCTGCTCGCGCACGCGCTCGGTGTCGCGGCGGACCTTCTGCGCCTCCTTGGCGACGCGCTCGGCGTCCTTCTCGGCCTGGCGCCGCGCCTTCTCGGCGTCCCTGCGGGCCTTCTCGGCCTCGCGCTCGGCCTGGCGCTGCGCCTTCTCGCGGTCGCGGCGCGCGGTCTCCGCCTCCCGGCGCGCGGTCTCGGCCTCCCGACGTGCCGCGGCGGCCTCGCGGGGGTCGACGTCGTCCGTCGCGTCCCCGGTCCCGTCGGCGTTCCCGCCGGTGGGCGCGTCGTCGTCGTGCGTCATGGCTGCCTCCCTTGACCGCACATCCTACAAGTGTGTATGACATACACACACAGTTTGCGACGTACACAGAAGGAGGGATCCCATGGAGGAGCCCGCGATCGTCACCGAGGGGCTGCGCAAGTCGTACGGCCGGGTCACCGTGCTCGACGGCGTCGACCTCGTCGCCCCGCGCGGTCAGGTGCTCGCACTGCTCGGACCCAACGGGGCCGGCAAGACGACCACCGTCCGGATCCTGTCGACGCTCGTCACCCCCGACGCCGGGACCGCGCGCGTCGCCGGGTTCGACGTCCGCCGTGAACCGCAGCGCGTGCGCGCGGCGATCAGCCTCACCGGGCAGTACGCCGCGGTCGACGAGCTGCTGACGGGCGAGGAGAACCTCGTGCTCGCCGCACGCCTCGCCCACCTGCCCCGGGCCCGCCTGCGGTCCGCGGCGGCCGAGATGCTCGACCTGTTCGACCTCACCGACGCGGCCCGTCGTCCCGTCCGCACCTACTCCGGAGGCATGCGCCGACGCCTCGACCTCGCCGTGAGCCTGCTGTCCCGCCCGCAGGTGCTGTTCCTCGACGAGCCGACCACGGGCCTCGACCCGCGCAGCCGCAACGCCCTGTGGGCCGTCGTGCGCGACGTCGTGACGGCGGGCGCGACCGTGCTGCTGACCACGCAGTACCTCGACGAGGCCGACGAGCTCGCCGACCGCGTCGTCGTCGTCGACCACGGCCGCGTCATCGCCGACGGCACCGCGGCCGCCCTCAAGTCCGCCGTCGGCACCGCCACCGTCGAGGTCGCGCTCGCCGACGGCACCCGCCGCTCGCTGCCCACCGACGGGTCCGTCGCCGACGTGCGGCGCCTCCTCGGCGACGTCGAACCGCTCGACGTCGCCGAGTGGCGCGTGCGCACGCCCACGCTCGACGACGCGTTCCTCGCCCTCACCGGGCAACCGGCCGTCGCGACGCCGGCCGCACCGCAGCCGGCGCTCGCCGGTGCCTCCCCCACCAGCCGTCCGGCACCGACCGGCCCGTCCACCACGGAGCAGCGATGACCACCGTCGACCTGAGCCCCCGCCCGCTGCCGGACCCGCCCGGTCCTCTCGACGCCGCCCGCGACGTCACCGCGTTCGTCGGCCGCAGCCTGCGCCGGTCCACCCGGCAGCTCGACACGCTGCTGCTGGCCGTCATGCTGCCCGTGATGCTGCTCCTGCTGTTCGTCTACGTCTTCGGCGGTGCGATCAGCGCGGGCATGGAGTACGTCGACTTCGTCGTCCCCGGCATCGTGCTGCTCACCGCCGGGTACGGGGCGGCGACCGCCGCCGTCGACGTCGCGTCGGACCTGGGCAACGGCATCGTCGACCGGTTCCGCTCGATGCCCGTGCCCGTCACCGGCGTGCTCACCGGGCACGTCGTCGCGAGCCTCGTCCGCAACGCGGTGTCGACCGCGCTCGTCGTCGGCGTCGCGCTGCTCGTCGGGTTCGACCCCGTCGCGTCACCGGGCGAGTGGTGCGCCGCCCTCGGCGTCGTGGCGCTGTTCGTCCTCGCGCTCACGTGGGTGTCCGTCGCGATCGGCACGGTCGCGTCCGGGCCCGAGGCCGCCAGCGGCTTCACGTTCTTCATCCTGTTCCTGCCGTACGTGTCCAGCGCGTTCGTGCCCGTCGACACCATGCCGTCGGTGCTCGCGACGATCGCCTCGTGGAACCCCGTGACGCCCGTCGCCGACGCCGTGCGCGGGCTGCTGCTGGGCCTGCCGCTCGACGGTGCGCTCGGCGCGGCGGTCGCGTGGTGCGTCGGCATCGCGGTCGCCGGTCGGCTGGGCGCAGGCCTCCTCTTCCGCCGCACCCCCTGACCCCTCGCCTCACGTCCCCACCCGCCCCGCGACCTCGTACTTCGGCGGCCTCTGGAGGACCAGAGGCCGCCGAAGTCCGAGGTCGGCGATGTGGTGGGACGACGGGCGGGGGCGATGTGGCGGGTGGGGGGCGATGTGGTGGTGGGTGGGTCCGGGGCGGGCACGCGTCGGGCTGCGGGGTGCCGTCGACGCGGGTAGGCAGGAGGGATGAGCAGCGCAGCAGGCAGCAGCCCGACCGGACCCGTCGACCCCGGACCACCCGGGCGGGGACGCGCACGGTGGCCGTGGGTCGTGGCGGTCGTCGTGGTCGTGGGCGTCGTCGTCGCGCTCGCGCTCACGCAGGGCGACGACGCGCCGACGGCTCCGACGACCGGCGCGACCAGCGCGCCGACGACGACCGCGGCGGACCCGGAGGCCACTGCGAGCGCCACGACCGGCGCGTCCCCGACCACGGCCGCGGGCTGCGCTCCGGCGGGTGACGGTCCGCCCACCGGCGCCGACGTGCGCGACGTGGTCGACGTGGACGGCGACGGCGTGCCCGACCGCGCGTGGCTCACCGGCGGGGCCGACCGCGCGCTGGGGATCACGACCGCCTCGGGTGCGACCTTCTCGGTGCCGGTCGACTCCGCGAGCCCCGTGCCGGCCGCGGCCGTTGTCGAGGTCGTGCAGGCCGACCGGGTGCCGATCGCGCTCGTCGACGTCGGCCGCGAGGCCAAGGTGTTCGCGGTGCTGGGCTGCGCGCTCGTCGCCCCCACGAACGCGCAGGGCGAGCCGTACACGTTCGACCGCGGCTTCGCCGGGCAGGGGACGGGTGTCGGGTGCACGCGGGACGGCGGCGCGCTGCGCCTCGCGGGCCTCGACGCGGTGGCGGCCGACGACGGCACGTTCACCGTCACGCGCACGTTCGTCGACCTCGTCGACGGCGGGCGCCTCGCCCGCAACGGTGCGCCCGAGCAGGTCGCCACGGGCGCGGGGGCCGACGAGCCGGTCGTCACGACGGCTCAGGACGTCACCTGCGGGGACCTCCTGACCGGCCGCGACGGCCCGACCGAGCCGCGCCCCTGACATCCGTCGCCGACCTCGTACTTCGGCGGCGTCTCGACGCTCGGAAGCCGCCGAAGTCCGAGGTCGGCGGCCGGGTGCTGCTGCTAGCGGGCGGGGACGGTGCGTGGGGGAAGGGGTGGGGAGGGGGGTTGGGGGGCCGCGCGGGCGACGTGGGCGACCGCCTCGGCCAGGCGGCGCACCGCCTCGTCGACGCGCGCGTCGACGAGGGCTCCGTAGCCGACGACCAGCGACTCGGTGGCGACGCGTGACCTGGTGCCCGACACGGGCAGGGCCGTGCCCGTGGGGTGGGCTGCACCGGTGGCGTACCGCCCCAGGTCGGCGACCGTGACGTCGCGGGCGGCGGACGCCGCGACGACGTCGCGCGCGCCGACGCCGACGGGCAGGGTCACCACCACGTGCAGCCCGGCGGCCAGGCCGCGCACCGACGTCTCCGGCAGGTGCCGGGCCAGCGCGTCGAGCAGCGCGCGACGCCGTCGGGCGTACCGGGTGCGTGCCGCCCGCAGGTGACGCGCGTACGCGCCGGACGTCAGCAGGTGCAGCACCGTGAGCTGGGTCAGCGTGCCCGGCGGCGTCCCGACGTCGCGCAGGCGGTCGTGCCACGCGGGTGGCGCGACCAGCCAGCCGACACCCACCGCCGGCCCGAGGGTCTTGCTCAGCGAGCCCAGCAGCGCGACGCGGTGGGGGGCGAGCGCCTGCAGCGCAGCGACGGGACGCCGGTCGTAGCGGAACTCGGCGTCGTAGTCGTCCTCGACGACGAGGCCGTCGACGTCGTGCGCCCACCGCACGAGCGCGTCGCGCCGGACGGGGGACAGCGCGCCCCCGCACGGGAACTGGTGCGCCGGTGTCACGAGCGCGACCCGCGCCCCGACCCGCGCCCCGGCCGCCCGCAGCGCGACGACGTCCACGCCGTCGTCGTCGACCGGCACCGGCACAGGCGTCAGACCGGCCGCCACGGCGACGTCCCGCAGCCGTGGCCAGCTCGGGTCCTCGACGAGCAGCGCGCGGTGGCCCGCGTCGACGAGCGCCCGCACGAGCCGCGTCATGCCGTCCGTGGCGCCCGTGGTGACGACGACGTCGTCGGCGTCGACCCCGCGCGCCGCGGCGAGGTGCCCGCGCAGCGCGGCCTGCAGCGCCGGGTGCCCCGTGGGTGGACCGGTCGCGAGATCGGCGTCGGACGCGTCCCGCATCGCGTCGCGGACCGCCCGGACCCAGGCCGCCCGTGGGAAGTGCCGCAGGTCGGGAACGCCCGGCGCGAGGTCGTAGGGGCGTCGCGGTGGCGTCGCGACGCGGGCCGGGGACTCCGCCGCGGGGCGCCGCGAGCCGGCGCCGTGGTCGGCCGCACCGTCGTCCGCGGCGCCGCCGGAGGACGTGGCGCGTGCGGACGTCGTGGCGCGTGCGGAGGTCGTGGTGCCTGCGGACGTCGTGGCGCGCGCGGACGTCGTGGCGCGCGCGGGCGTCGTGGTGCGTGCGGCTGTGCGCCCGGCGACGCGGGTCGCCGACCCGACGCGGGCCGTGAGCGTGCCCTCGGCCACGAGCTGCCCGTACGCCTCCGTCACGACCCACCGCGACACGCCCAGGGTCGCGGCGAGCGAGCGGCTCGGCGGGAGCGCCGCACGAGGGGGCAGCCGACCGTCCCGGACCGCGTCGCGCAACGCGTGCTCGAGGCGCACGTGTCGCGGCCCCGGCCCGGCGAGGTCGAGCAGGACGTCCCACGCGGGCGGCACATTGGTCTGGTCGTGAGGCATCACATCGGACGGTACACCCGGACCGATCGCGCCCTAGCGTCGTCCGTGCACACCACCGGACACCCCAGGAGGACCCATGCGCTACCGCACCCTCTTCGACGGCCGGACGTCCTTCGACGTCTCCACCCTGTGCCTCGGCACGATGTTCATGGGCACCCGCACCGACGAGCGGACGTCCTTCGCGATCCTCGACCGGTTCCTCGAGGCCGGCGGCACGTTCCTCGACACCTCGAACAACTACAACGCGTGGGTCGGCGGGTACGGCCGCGACAGCGAGGACCTCCTCGGTCGCTGGCTCGTCAGCCGGGGCGTGCGCGACGGGGTCCGCCTGGCCACCAAGCTCGGAGCCGCCAAGAAGGACCCGAGCCTGCCGCTGTCCACCACGCCGCCGACCAACTACCAGGGCCTGTCGGCCGAGGTCGTCGACCGGGAGGCGCACGAGAGCCTGCGGCACCTCGGCGTCGACCGTGTCGACGTCCTGTACGGGCACGTCGACGACCGGGACACGCCGCTGGCCGAGACGGTCGGTGCGTTCGGGGCGCTCCAGCGCGAGGGCGTCGTCGGCATCACCGGCATCTCGAACGTCGCGACCTGGCGCGTCGTCGAGGCCCGCGAGGAGGCGCTGCGCCAGGGCGTCGCGCCGTACGGCCTGGTGCAGCAGCAGGCCTCCTACGTTTACCCACGCCCCGACCCGGGCCGCACCAACTGGGGGTCGCCGGACCTGCTCGCGTACGCCGCGTCGACGGGCGTCGACGGACGTCCGCCGCTCACGGTGACGGCGTACACGCCGCTGCTGCAGGGTGCGTTCGTGCGCGACGACAAGCCCTTGTGGGCCGAGTTCGACCACCCGACCGGGCGGGCGCGCGTGCGGGCGCTGCACGACGCGGCCCGCGAGATCGGCGCGACCCCCCACCAGGTCGCCCTCGCCTGGCTGACGGGCGGCGACGTGCCGGTGGTCCCCGTCATCGGGGCGTCGAGCGTCGCCCAGCTCGACGAGCTGCTGGGTGCGGCGGATCTCGACCTGCCGCCGGAGACCCGCACCCGCCTCGACGAGGTCTGACCCGCGAGCCTCCGCGCACACCACCCTCGCCACACCGCCGCTCGCCACACCGCCCCGGTGCACACCACCCCGGTGCCGACCTCGTACTTCGGCGGCTCTCGGACGCCCTGAAGCCGCCGAAGTACGAGGTCGACGCCAGGGTCGGGGGCCGCGAGCGGATCAGGTGAGGGGTGCGAGGGCCTTGCGGATGCGGGTCGGGCTGACCGGGACCGGCGTGCCGAGCTGCTGCGCGAAGAGGCTGACGCGCAGCTCCTCCAGCAGCCAGCGGACGTCGTCGAGCACGGCGTCGCGCGCGGGGTCCGGCGACGCCTGGGCGGCGCGCTCGCGGGCCGCGGTGTACAGGTCCGCGACGTCGTGCACCTGCCAGGCCAGGTCCGCGTCGCGGGTCGGGTTCTCGGCCGCCTTGGTCAGCCGGTGCCGGGCGGCGCGCAGGTAGCGGACGAGCTGCGGCAGACGCTCGGCCCCGACCCGCGAGACGAACCCGTCGTGCACGAGCGCCGCGGACTGCTCGCGCACGTCCTGCGCGGTCGCCAGCAGCGCGAGGCTGCTCGACCCGCGGACGTCGGCGTCGAGCTCGCGCCAGGCGGTGAGCACGGCGACGAGGTCGCCGACGACGCGGTGCACGTCGTCCTCGAGCCCGTCGCGCACCGCCGAGCGCAGGGCGGCGTACGCGGCGGCGTCGCGGACGTCCCGCGGGGGGCGTCCGCCGAGGTGCCGGGCCACGAGGCGGTCGATCGCGGCGATCTGTACATCAGAGACGAGAGCATCCGTACTGGGGTAGGGCGAGGCCGCCAGCGCGAGCGCCTGCGTGCCGCTCCACCGGCTCGTCACGCGCCCGGTCGCCAGCCCGACGTCCAGCAGCAGCAACCGGCGCAGCCCGCGCCGTGCCGCGGCCTGCGCGACCGCGGCGTCGGCGAGCACGCGCAGCGCGACCGTCGCCCGCGGGCCCGTGCCCTCCTCGACGAGGGTCGGGTACGCGCGCACCACGCCCCCGGCCGACGTCCGCGCCTCGACGACGTCCGGCAGCGCGCCCGGCAGGTCGGGCCACGTCGTCAGGCCGGTGCGCTCGAGGTCCGGCACGTCGGCGTCGCGTCCCGGCCGGCCGGACGCGGGGCCGGTTCGACCTCTCGCCCCGGGCGTGGGTGGGGCCGGGGTGCCAGGAGCCGTGGAGGTGCGGGCTGCGGGCGGTGCCCCAGGGTCGGAGGACGTGGCCGGGGCGGAGGACGACGACCCCCCGCCACCGGCACCCGCCTGCGCGGCCGCCTCCTCCATCGCCGCGCGCACGGCCGTCCGCACCGCGGACGCGACCGCGTCCTGCGCGCGGTCCGCGAGCCGCCGCTGCAGCGCGAGCAGGTCCTTGCCCTCGTCGAGCACGCCCCCGCGGTCCCCGACGACGCGGAACGTCACGCGCAGGTGCGCGGGCAGCCGGTCCTCGTCGACGGCGTCGGCCGGCACCTCGACGTCCCGCAGCGCCCGTACGGCGCGCGCGAACATCTCCCGGAACGACGGCGCGGCGTCACCCGCGCGCACGGTGTCCTGCCACGACGCCGAGTGCTCGGCGAGCCACGCGTCGACGGCCCGTGCGACGTCCGGCGCGGGCACGAGCTGCACGCGCACCGGCTTGGGCAGCGCGCGGATCGTCGCCGTCAGCAGCTCGGCGCGCATGCCCGGGACCATCCAGTCGAAGCCCTCGGGCCGCACGCGCGGCAGCTGCGAGATCGGGATGTGCACGGTCACGCCGTCGGCCTCGGTGCCGGGCTCGAACTGGTACGTCAGCGGGAACGACAGGTCGCCCTGCGGCCAGCGGGACGGGAACGCGCACTCGTCGATCTCGGCCGCGTCGTCGCCGACCAGCAGCTCGCGGGTGAACGACAGCAGGTCCGGGTCGGTGCGCCGTGCGTCCTTCCACCAGCGGTCGAAGTGGCGTGCCGAGACGACGTCGGCGGGGACGCGCGCGTCGTAGAAGTCGAACAGCGCGTCGTCGTCGACCACCAGGTCACGGCGTCGCGCGCGGGCCTCGAGCGCCTCCGCCTCGTCGAGCAGGCGACGGTTCTCGTGGAAGAACGTGTGGTGCGTCGTCCACTCGCCCTGCACGAGCGCGTGCCGGACGAACAGCTCGCGGGCCTGCTCGGGGTCGACCTTGGCGAGCAGCGAGCGCCGCTGCGCGACGACGGGGACGCCGTAGAGCAGCACCTTCTCGTTCACCATCGCCGCGCCCTGCCGCGTCGACCACGCGGGGTCGGAGTAGGTGCGCCTCACCAGGTGCGCGGCCGCCTCCTCGACCCAGGCGGGGTCGACGCGGGCGACGTCGCGCGCCCACAGCCGCGACGTCTCGACGAGCTCGGCGGCCATGACCCACGACGGGGGCCGGCGCGCGAGGCCCGACCCGGGGAAGATCGCGAACCGTGCGCCGCGTGCCCCGAGGTACTCGTTGCGGGCGCGGGCGTCGGGCCGGCGCGGCTTGCCGTCGCGGCCCTGGGACGGGTTGCCGGCCGCGACGTCGGTGACGAGCTGCATGCCGATCTGCGAGAGCAGACCGGGCAGCATCGCGCGGTGGATCGCGTCGCCGTCCCACGTCCAGCGCGTGCGCACGGCGTCGGGGGCGTCGTGCGTGCCGGCGTCCTGCGTGGGTGCGCCCGTCGGGGTGTGCCGTCCGCCGTCGCGCCGGCCGTCGCGTCCGTGCCCGTCGGCCGCGGGGGCGTCGTCGGACGTGGGCGTCGGCGCACCCTTGGCGTGCACCCCCAGACCCTTGGCCATCTCGCGGAGCTGCGTGACGACGTCCTGCCACTCGCGCACGCGCAGGTGGTGCAGGTGCTCGGACCTGCACAGCCGCCGGAACGCGGAGCCGGACAGCTCGCGCTGCCGGTCGCGCAGGTAGGTCCACAGGTTGAGGTAGGTGAGCAGGTCCGACGACGGGTCGGCGAAGCGCCGGTGCAGCGCGTCGGCCGTCTCGCGGGACTCGGCGGGACGCTCGCGCGGGTCCTGGATGGACAGTGCCGCGGCGACGACGAGGACCTCGCGCGCGACGCCGCGCCGGCCCGCCTCGACGACCATGCGGGCGAGGCGCGGGTCGATCGGGAGCTGCGCGAGCGCCCGGCCGGTCTCGGTGAGGCGGGTGCGGCCGTGGACGACCTCGAGCGCGTGGAGCTCGGTCAGCAGCGCGACGCCGTCGCGCACCGAGCGCACGTCGGGCGGGTCGACGAACGGGAAGTCCACGACCTCGTCCGGGGACGTCACGACGCCCACCGCGATCATCTGCAGGATCACCGACGCGAGAGATGTACGAAGGATCTCCGGCTCGGTGTACATCGGACGGGAGTCGAAGTCCTCCTCGCTGTACAGCCGGATCGCGATGCCCGGTGCGACACGCCCCGACCGGCCCGAGCGCTGGTTCGCCGACGCCTGCGAGACCGGCTCGATCGGGAGGCGTTGCACCTTGGTCGCCTTGGAGTACCGCGAGATGCGCGCGGTCCCGGGGTCGACGACGTACCGCACGCCGGGCACCGTGAGCGACGTCTCGGCGACGTTCGTCGCCAGGATCACGCGCCGGCGGGTGTGCGGCTCGAAGACGCGGCGCTGCTCGGCCGCCGACAGCCGCGCGTACAGCGGCACGACGTCGACGCCGTGCGGGTGCTTCGGGTCCACGCGCGGGCCGAGCGACCCCCGCAGCGCGTCCTCGGCGTCACGGATCTCGCGCTCGCCGGACAGGAACACCAGGACGTCGCCAGGGCCCTCGGCCATGAGCTCGTCGACGGCCTGCGTGATGCCCGTGACGAGGTCGCGGTCGGGCGCGTCGTCCGGGGACAGCGGCTGGTAGCGGAGCTCGACCGGGAACGTGCGACCGCTGACCTCGACGACCGGTGCCGGCACGCCGTCGGGGGCGTCGTCCGTCGGCGGCGTGCCGAAGTGCCGCGCGAACCTGTCCGAGTCGATCGTCGCCGACGTGATGACGAGCTTCAGGTCCGGGCGCTGCGGCAGCAGCCTCGTCAGGTACCCGAGGATGAAGTCGATGTTGAGGCTGCGCTCGTGCGCCTCGTCGATGATGAGCGTGTCGTACATCCGCAGCATCGGGTCGCGCTGGATCTGCGCGAGCAGGATGCCGTCCGTCATCACCTTGACCAGGGTCGAGTCGCTCGACTCGTCCGTGAACCGCACCTGGTACCCGACGACCCCGCCCAGCGGGACGCCGAGCTCGTCGGCGATGCGCTCGGCGACCGTGCGTGCCGCGATGCGGCGCGGCTGCGTGTGGCCGATCTGCCCCACGCGCCCGCGGCCCAGCTCGAGCGCGATCTTCGGGATCTGCGTCGTCTTGCCGGACCCCGTCTCACCCGCGACGACGACCACCTGGTGGTCGCGCAGCGCGGCGGCGATCTCCGCGCGCCGGGCCGAGACCGGGAGCTGCTCGGGGTAGACGATCGCCGGGAGCGTGACCGCCGCGCGGGCCTGCGCCGCGCGGGTGAGGTGGGCGTCGTCGCGACGGGCCTTGCCACCGCCGGATCGGCGGCGGCCAGGGGACCGCCGGGTCCTGTCGCTCGCCGGACGTGCGTCGACCTCGCGTGCGCCCGCCCCGCTCGCGCCCTCGACGGGGGCGGTGCGGGGGGATGCGGGGTCGGGCGTGCTCACGACGGACCATCCTCCCAGGTGGCCGGGCGGGCTTCACGTCGATTCGAGCCGGAGCCGGTGTCTCGTCCGTGCCTGCCGACGAGCTGCTCGGCCCTGACCAGCAGTCGCCAGGCGGCGTGGAGGCGGTCTCCCCGGTCCGCGGCCCCGCCCGTCCGTCCGGGTGGCGGGCGGCGGGGTCGGTCCGCGCCGACCTCACTCCCCCCGCACCCCCGGCAGCAGCTCCTCCGGCAGCTCGTCGACGGGCACCACGACGAGGTCCTCGACCTTCCAGTCCAGCCCCGTGACCGCGTCCCACGCCTCCTGCAGCTGCCGCTGCGTCGGCGTGCCGTCGCGGCCGACGACGAACGACTCGACGTGGAACACGTGCCCCTCGTCCCGCACGCGCGACGCGGCCTGCGCGACCCACGGCAGGGCGCGCAGCGTGGCGTCGATGGTCTCGTCGAGAGGGTGCTGGTCCTTGCCGTCGACGGTGGTCGCGCGCGCGTCCATGAGGGCGCTCACCGCGACACGCAGGTTCCGCACACCGTCGTGCAGGATGCTCGCGGAGATGAACAGCGCGGCGGCCGAGTCCGCCCACCACAGGCCGACGCCGATGCCCAGCACGCCGACGATCCCGCCGAGGCCCGTCATCCAGTCGGCCTTGTTCATGTCGGCGTCGGCGTACAGGACGCGGTCGTGGAGCTGCTCGGCGAGCGGCATCTTGGCCCGGCCCAGCAGCACGGCCGGTACGCACGTGTACGCGAGCACCGCCACCATGAGCCACCCGGACCACACCTCGTACCCGAGCACGACGACCAGGCCGACGGGCGGGTGCTCGCCGGCCAGCAGCCCCGACACGGAGTCGAGGACGAGGAACGCGCCCATCGTGAGGAGCGCGGTCGCCGCCACGAGGTGCCCGATGCCGACGGACCGGTGGTAGCCGTACGGATGCTTCTCGCTGGGGACCCGGCCGGTGATCCGGAGCGCCACGAGGAAGGCGATCGGCGGGATGAACGACAGCAGGTCCTCCGCCCACGCCGCCTTCATGGCCTGCGAGCTGCCCATCACCAGGTACACGAGCGTCACGGCGGTGACGAGGAAGCCGATGGTCAGCCACGCGAGGCGCCGGGCGCGGTGCGCCGCGGCCTGCGCCTCGCGTGGCAGCTCGGTGTTGCCGAACCGGAACGACTGCCCGACGGCTCCCTGAGTCACGGGGCCTGCACCTCCTGGTCGAGCAGGTAGCGCTCGAGCTCGACCAGGAACGCGTTCTCGCCCGTCGGCGCGAGCATGACGTGCCCCTCGGGCTCGCCGTCCGGGTCGGTGACGGTGACGTACGCGACGGTGACGGCCGCCTTCGACGTCCACGGCGACGACGCGGTCAGGCCTCCGACCACCAGGTCCAGCTCCCCGCGATCGAGGTCGCCGACGAGTGCCTCCTCGCCGCCGACCGTCCACACGACGTCGGCGTCGAGCGTCTGCGCGAAGTCCGCGACCAGGTCCACCTCGAGCCCCGTCGGGGTGCCGTCCGGCAGCGTCCCCGTCCACGGCTCGTGCGGCGAGACGCCGACGCGCAGCTCGCCGCCGCGCACGCGGTCGAGCGTGCCGTCGGGGTCGGTCGGCACGGTGACGCCGCACGCGGCGAGCGTGGCGGCGACGGCGAGCACGGCGGCGGACCGCGTCGCGCACCGGCGGGTCGTCATGGCCTCATTGGACGCCGTCGCGGGCGTTCCTGCACGTCAAGGTGTGGTCGCGTCCCGCAGCCGCTCGAGGTCCACGAGCCCCTGCACGACGGGCCCGACCATCACGAGGTACATCAGCGCGAAGAACAGCGCGCCCAGCAGCGTGAACCCGATCGCGTTGCCGACGGCCCCGGGCGAGCGCAGGTGCCCGACGACCTTGCGGACCAGGTGGCGCGGGTGCGTCACGTCCCACGAGTTGAGCCGGACGTGACGGCCCAGGTAGATGCCGAACGCGACGAGCAGGAGCAGCGCCCCCTCCAGGACGCGCGCGGCGGGGCTGACGAGCGGTCCCGCCGAGTCGTCCCCGGTCAGCAGCAGCCACATCAGGAGCACGAGGAAGACGTTGAGCACGGTCGTCACGACGCCCGACATCGCCAGGACCAGCACCAGCAGCACGTCGTACCACTCCGGGACGTGTTCGTCCTCGCGGCGGTGGTTGAGGTTCAGCTCGGTGATGAGGTAGCCGGAGTTCGGCAGCAGCAGCAGCCACGCGAGGCCGAGGGCCGCCCCGGCCGCCCACACCACCGGCCGCGGGGCCCCGACGACGAGCAGCGGCAGCACGACGACGACCGCGAGCCCGAGCACCACGAGCGGCGCGACCGACAGCACGAGGTTGAGCAGCATCGGCCGGTACAGCCGCGTCCGGTAGACGGGGGCCCGCGCGACGACGAGCCCGGCGGCGAACAGGTTCATGAGCAGGACCCCGACGACGAGGCTGTTCAGCACGCGCACTCCTCCCACCGGTGCCGCCCATCATGACGCCCGCCGGGCCGTCCGGCAGAAGCGGGCAGACGTGCTGCCACGTGTCGCCCGACGCCGGGCGCGGCTGGGCCTGCTCCTGCGACGTCCCTCACGGGCAGCTGTCCGCGGCGGGTGCTCCGGCGAACCGGTCCCGCGTCCACGCGAGCAGGTCCGGGAGCAGCGGCGAGCCCGGCTCGACGAGCGGCATGTGGTCCAGCCCGGCGTACGAGCGGTGGTCGACGGCGTACCCGGCGGCGCAGCGTGCCGCGACGTACTCGTCCTGGGCGGACGCCACGACGATCGAGTCGGCGGTGCCCTGCGCGACGAGCAGCGGCGCGGCGATCGGCCCGGACGGCACGTTCTGGTCGAGCCGCTCGCCGAACGCGCCGGTGTACGGGTCGTCGTGCGCCCACACCGGCTGGTCGAGCAGCAGGGCCGTCAGGGCGGAGACGACCACGCCACGGTCCGCGAGGCAGCGCTGCGCCATCTCCCGCACGATCACGCGCGCGCCCGGCCGCACGACGTCCGCGAACCGCACGTCCGGGTACGTCGCGGTGTACCCGTGCGCGGCGTACGACGCGAACAGCGCACCGATGGACACGTCCGGCAGGTGCGCGAGCAGTGCCGACGGGTTCGACGCCGGCGCGAGCGCGACGACCCCGTGCAGGGCGACGTCGGGTGCGTAGTCCGGGGCGACGATGCCCGTCCAGAGCGCGGCCCCGCCGCCCTGCGAGTGCCCCCACACGACGTGGCGGTCGCTCAGCGCGACGTCGTCGAGCTCGTGCGCCGCACGGACCGCGTCGAGCACGTCGTGCGCCGCGGGTTCGCCGACGAGGTACGCGTGCGGCCCAGCCGTCCCGAGCCCCGCGTAGTCGGTCGCGACGATCGCCCAGCCCTGCGCGAGCACGTCGTCCTGCACGAGCATCGCACCGGCCGCGAGCCCGTCGGGCAGGACCGACGGCGCGCACCCGGGCGTGACCCCCGTGGTGCCGTGCGCCCACGCGACGACGTCGGCCGGCCGCGCCGTCAGCCCCGTGGCGTCCCGCGGCGCGACGACCAGCCCCGACGCGACCGTCGGGGTGCCGTCGACGCGCGTCGTCGTGTAGAGGATGCGCCACGCGGCCGCGTCGTCCGGGACCTCGTCGGACGTGAACGGCTCGCTGCGCAGCAGGCGCCCGGGCTCGTCGGGTGCGTCGGCCGGTGCGGTGTAGAAGCCGTCGGGGTGGTGCGCCGCGCGGTCCAGCCCGACGCCCACCGCCGCCAGCGCGAGCGTCCCGACGAGCGCGGCGACGTTGCCGACGAGCCGCCTCGCGCCCGGGCGCGTGCGGCGGTCGGACCGTGCAGCGCGCACCGGGCGCCGGCCACGCAGGGCCGCGGCGACGCCCCGGAGCCCCGCCAGCAGGACGCGAGCGCCGAACAGCACGGCGACGACGAGCACCGTGACGTCCGGCCACGCGAGCGCGAGGACGCCGAGCAGGCCCGACGACGCACCGGACAGCAGCGCGTTCGCCCGCCCGGTGCCGTGAGCACGGCGCGCCGCGCGCACGTCGAGCACGCCGCCGACGACGAGCGCGACACCCACCGCCAGCGCGAGCACGCGGATCGTCGGGCCGGGCCACAGCAGCACGACGCCCGCTGCGGCGAGGTACGCGACGCCGGCCGTCCACCACCAGCGGGCCGACGTCGACGGGCTGGGTGCGTCGTCGTCGGTCGCGCCGGGACGGTCGGTGACGAGCCGGACGACGCCCAGCGCGACCAGCCCCGCCACGACGCCCACGACGAGCACCGCCAGCGACGCGAACGGTCGCAGCGCGAGCACCGCACCGAGCGGTACGGCGAGCAGCGACACGACGAGCAGCGCCCACCGTCCCGCCGCCGACGTCCCGCGCACGTTCGCCGCCCCCATGGTGTGAAGGTACCGACCGCCCCAGCTCCCGTCCCCGTCCTCACCTGTCCCCGTCCCCACCCGTCCCACCCGACCCCGCCGTCGCCCTGCGCCGTCCCCACCACCAGGTCGCCCGCACGACCACCCCGCCGAGCGGAACCTCGGTCACCGTTGGAGGCCTGGTTCGGTGAGTGGTGTTCCGGTGGGCGTGGGTGGTTGCCGCGAGTGGAACGTGGGTCACGGTCGGAGGCCTGGGTCGGTGGGTGGTGTTCCGGTCGAGGTTCGTCGACTGTCGGCTGGGAGGTCGTCGCGGGGCGGTCGAGGGCTCGGGGGCGTGTCGGGTGCTGGCGCCGTAGCGGGCCACCTCCCTGGCCGCGAGCGGAACGTGGGTCACCGTTGGGTAGCTGGGTCGGTGAGTGGTGTTGCGGTGGGCGTGGGTGGTTGCCGCGGGCGGAACGTGGGTCACCGTTGGGTGGCTGGGTCGGTGAGTGGTGTTGCGGTGGGCGTGGGTGGTTGCCGCGAGCGGAACGTGGGTCACGGTTGCAGGGCTCGGTCGGTGAGTGGTGTTCCGGTGGCGGGACTCGGTGCGGGCGGGGCGCGGTGCGGGTGCTGAGTGGCGGACGCCCGCGGGCGGCTCGGCCGGATGAGAGGTTTCTCACCCTTTCAGGTGAAGGGTGGTCCGCGGCGGCCCACGGGGCGTCATGCTGTGGCCCTGGGTGATTCGTCCGGATCCGCCGACGACGACGGGAGGGCACGTGTTCGATCCGCCGTGGCCGCCGCCCGGCCCGGGGCCGCGGCAGCCGCGCGACGCGCACGGACGGCACTGGTCGAACGACGTGCGGCGCGCGTGCGGGGGTCGCGGGCGTCCTGTGTCCGACCTGGAGCTGACGGCGTGGTGGGACCTGCCCGGCGGCGAGCCCGCGACACGTCGCCGCAGCCCCGACGAGGGACGCCACGGCGAGCTCGAGCCGCGACCCGTCGACGGACCTGGTCCCGGCGTGACCCGGCGTCCGATCCCCGCGAGGTGGGTGCCCGAGGAGGAGTGGATCCCCGACCCGTCGCCCGCCCCCGAGCAGCGCTGGACGCCCGAGCGGGACTGGTTGAGCGTGTTCGCCGACCGGGCCGACCGGGCCGACCGCGCTGACGCCCCGGCCTCGCCGACCGGGGCCACGCACGGTGGCGCCGAGCACCGGTCGGGCCGGCACGGTCCGGGTCCGCGCGGTCTCCGACGGTTCGATCCCCGACGGTTCGATCCTCGACGGCTGGTTGTGGGACGGTTCGATCCCCGACGCCCCGGCCCCGGCCAGCGGGGTGCGGGACGTCGCGGTGCCCGACGGCAGGCCGGAGGTCGACGGGACGCGGTACGGCGCTGGCTCGTCGGCGCGGCGGTGGCCGTGCCGACCGCGACGGTCCTGTGGCTCGTCGTCGTGCTCGCCAGGCCGTGAGGACCGCGCCGGCGGCCCGTCGTGCGCGCGTGGTTACGGTGGACGCGTGAGCGACGCGACGACGCCCGACCCCTCGACACCCGACCCCTCGCCTCACCCCTCGACGCCCGACCCCTCGCCTCACCCCTCGACGCCCGACCCCTCGGCCCCCGGCTCCCGGGCCGAGCCCGACACCGAGCTGCGCACCGAGGGCGAGCGGCGGACCGTCGAGGCGCTCGACGCGGCGGGCGTGCCGTACGTGCGGACGCGGCACGGTCGCGTCGGGTCGCTGGCCGAGGCCGCGGCGGCGCGCGGCATCGAGCCGGCGGACCTCGTGAAGACCATCGTCGTGCGGCGGGGTGACGACGACTTCCTGCTGGTGCTGCTGCCGGGGGACCGGACGATCTCGTGGCCGCGGCTGCGCGCGCTGCTCGGGGTGAGCCGGCTGTCGATGCCGGACGCCGCGGTCGCCAAGGACGTCACGGGGTTCGAGCGCGGCACGATCACGCCGTTCGGGACGACGCGCACGTGGCCCGTCGTCGTGGACCGGCGCGCGGCCGGGCGGCGGGTGTCGATCGGCGGCGGCGGGCACGGCGTGGGCATCCAGCTCGCGACCGACGACCTCGTGCGTGCGCTGGGGGCGACCGTCGCGGACGTCGGCGAGGACGGCTGACGGCGGCCTGACCAGCGACACCGCGGCGATCGGGTCAAGTCTCGGTCAAGTCCCGGTGCGGTGAGCGTAGGGTGACCGGGAACGCGCACGGGGGCGTACGCGTTGGGACGCAGCGGGACGATGTTCACCGCGCCGATGTCGGCGGCGGTGGGTAGCGTCTTCCCGCCCGTCGCACCCCGGTACGACGACGTACCGGACCCGAGGCACGAGGAGCACGAGCAGCACATGACCGAGCTGACCACGGCCGTCGAACGCACCCCCGAGCCCGCGGACCACGAGATCCGCGTCGAGCACCGCGCCGGTCGTGCCGTCGTCTGCCTGGTCGGGGAGATCGACGCGTCGCTGCGGGAGTCCGCGTCCGCGTCGATGGGCATCGCGCTGATGAGCGGCCTGCCGCTGGTCGTGGACGCGACGGAGGCGACGTTCGTGGACTCCTCGGGTGCGGCGTTCGTGCTGCAGCTGCACCTCGCGGCGTCCGAGGCGGGCGTGGACCTCACGCTGCACGACCCGCACCGCGTGCTGCGCGACGTGCTCGACATGGTCGGCCTGGGCGGCGCGATCCCCGACGACGAGTGAGCGCCGCCGCGGGTCGTCCGCGGCGATGTCGGAGGGCTCGGTTACGTTCCGGGCATGCGGTTGCTGCACACGTCGGACTGGCACCTGGGCCGGACCCTGCACGGGGTCGACCTGCTGGACCACCAGGCCACCTACCTGGACCACCTCGTCGACGTCGCGCGCTCCGAGCAGGTCGACGCGGTCGTCGTCGCGGGTGACGTGTACGACCGCGCGATCCCGCCGGTCGAGGCGGTGACGCTGCTGTCGGAGACGCTCGCGCGGCTCGCCGAGCACACCACGGTCGTCGTGACGTCCGGCAACCACGACTCGGCGACGCGCCTCGGGTTCGGTGCGGCGCTCATGCGCGAGCGGGTGCGGCTGCGCACGCGCGTCGCGTCGCTCGCGGAGCCTGTCGCGGTCGGTGACGCGCTCGTGTACGGGCTGCCGTACCTCGATCCCGACGTGTGCCGGGCCGAGCTCGCGCCCGCGGACGAGGACGGCACGCGCACGCTGCTCGCGCGGTCGCACGAGGCGGTGACGACCGCGGCGATGGCACGTGTGCGGGTGGACGTCGACGCGCGACGGGGCGGGACGCGGCCGCGGGTGGTCGTGGCGGCGCACGCGTTCGTGGTCGGCGGACGTGCCAGCGAGTCCGAGCGGGACATCCGCGTCGGCGGCGTCGACCACGTGCCGGCCGACGTGTTCGCGGGTGCGGACTACGTCGCGCTCGGGCACCTGCACGGACCGCAGGTCGTCAACGGACCGGCCGGCACCGTGCTGCGGTACTCGGGGTCGCCGCTCGCCTACTCGTTCTCCGAGCAGCACCAGGTCAAGTCGTCGGTGCTGGTCGACCTGTCCGGCGACGCCCCCGTGACCACGCTCGTGCCCGCCCCCGTGCCGCGCCGCATGGCTGACGTGACCGGCACGCTCGACGACCTGCTCGGTGTCGCGGGCGAGCCGCACGTCGACGACTGGGTGCGCGTGACCGTGACCGACACCGCGCGGCCCACCGACCTCTTCCGCCGCGTCCGGCAGCGGTTCGCGCACGCGCTGGTCGTGCAGCACCGGCCCGACCGCCCGGCCGACGCGGGCGCGCGGCCCGCGCTCGTCACGGCCGCGGCCGACCCGGTCGAGGTCGCCGCGGACTTCGTCGCGCACGTCACCGGTGCGCGCCCCACCGGCCCCGAGCGGCGGGTGCTGCGCGCCGCGCACGAGCACGTCGCCGCCGCGGAGCGGAGCGCCTGATGCACCTGCGCTCGCTGACCGTGCAGGCCATCGGCCCGTTCGCGGGCCGGCACACCGTCGACATGGACGCGCTCGGGGCGTCGGGCCTGTTCCTGCTCGAGGGGCCGACGGGCTCGGGGAAGTCCACGCTCATCGACGCGGTCGTGTTCGCGCTCTACGGCAAGGTCGCCGGTGCTGCCGCGTCGGACGAGCGGCTGCGGTCCGCGTACGCGGCCGACGACGTCGAGAGCGTCGTCGACCTCGTGTTCGAGGTGCCGTCCGGTGTGTACCGCGTGCGGCGCACGCCCGCGTACCAGCGCGCCAAGCGGCGGGGCACGGGCACGACGACGGCGCAGGCGAGCGTCAAGGCGTGGCGGCTGCCCGCCGACGCCGACGTGTCCGGCGGTCCCGACGCGCTCGACGGCGTGGGTGTGCTGCTCGGCACCCGGCTCGACGAGGTCGGGGCCGAGCTGCAGCGGGTCGTCGGGCTGGACCGCGCGCAGTTCGTCCAGACGGTCGTGCTGCCGCAGGGCGAGTTCGCGCGGTTCCTGCACGAGACGGGCGAGCAGCGGCGCGTCCTGCTGCAGAAGATCTTCGGCACGCAGGTGTACGAGCAGATGCAGCAGCGCCTCGCCGCGCAGCGGGCTGAGGCCGCGCGGACCGTCGAGGCCGCGCGCGCCCGCCTGGGGGAGGCGGTCGCGCACCTGCTCGGTGCGTGCGCGCTGGGGCCGGACGAGCACGCCGCGGCGCGGGCCGCGCTCGACGAGGCGGTCGTCGGTGCCCCCGTCGCGGAGCGGGTCGTCGCGGTCGTCGGCGCCACCACCGGGGCGCTGGGCGCAGCCGCGGACGCGCTCGCGCGCGAGGCGGCCGGGGCACGAGCCGCGTGGGAGGTCGCGCAGGCGACGCACGAGCAGGCGCGCGGGATCGCGGCGCTGGGTGCCCGGCGCGACGCGCTGCGGGCCGAGCGCGCGGCGCTCGACGCGTCCGCCGCGCAGCACGACGACGACGTCCGCCGGCTGGCCCGCGCGAGGTCGGCGTCCGCCGTGCGGCCCCTGCTCACCGGGTGGCTGGACGCCCGGACGTCGCACGAGGCAGCGGCGAAGACGCTCGTCGCGGCCTGCGACGCGGCGACCGGCGACCTCCTGCCCGCGGTCGGGGACGTGGCACGGCTGCTCGACGGCCTGGTCGGCCGGCCGGTCGGCGCGGACGGATCGGCCGCGGACGACGTGTCGGACGTCCTCGACGGCTGGCGCCCGCACCTGCGGGCCGAGCGCGTGGCCGCCGGCGACGCGGCCGCGGTGCTGCGCCGGACGGTCGACGTGGAGGCCGGCCTGACGGACCGGCGTCGCGCCGTCCGCGACCTCGCGGCGGTGCTCGACGACCTGAGGGCGGAGGCCGAGGCGGCCGCCGCGTGGCTCGCCGACCGCCCGGCGGGGCGTGCGGACCTGGAGCACGAACGCGACGGTGCCCGTGTCCGCGCCGGTCGGGGCGACGCCGCCGAGGCGGCGCGTGCGGCGGCGCGTGCGCTCGTCGCGGACGTCGCGGCACTGACCGCGGCGCGCGCCGGGCTGGCCGAGGCGCAGCGGGACGTGGCGGCCGCGGCGGCGACGGCCCGTGCGGCCGTCGCGACCGAGAGCGAGCTGCGGACCGCGCGCGTCGCAGGGCTGGCCGGTGAGCTCGCCGGTGAGCTCGTCGACGGCGATCCGTGCCCCGTGTGCGGTGCGTGCGAGCACCCGTCACGTGCGTCCGTGGGCGCCGACCACGTGACCGCCGAGCAGGTCCTGACCGCGGAGCGGGCGCGCGCCGAGGCCGAGGCCGCCGTGGCCGCGGCGGGTGCGCGTCACGCGGGTCGTGCCGAACGCGTCGACGGGCTCGTCGCCCGGACCGGCGAGCACGACGCGACGTCGGCGGACGCCGCGCTGCGGGAGGCCGAGGCCGAGGCCGCCGCCGTCGTCGCCGCTGCCGCGCGCGTCGTCGCGCTCGACGTCGAGATCGCCACCTACGACGCCGCCACGCGGCACCGCGAGGACGTGCGGGACGACGTGCTGGCCCAGGTGCGCACCGCCGAGGTCGCACTCGAGACGACGCGCGAGGCGCTCGGACGCGCCGAGGCCGAGGTGGTCGAGGCGCGCGGTGAGCACCCGACCGTCGCGGCCCGGCACGCGGCGCTGGACGCGCGGGCCCGGCAGGCGGCGGACCTGCTCGACGCCCTCGACGCGGAGCGGGCCGCGGCCGCCGACGTCGGCCGTCGCCGACGTGAGCTCGACGCCGCGCTCGCCGAGCACGGGATCGACGACGCGGCGGCGCGCGACGCCTGGTGCCCGCCGGACACGTTGACCGCGCTCGAGCGTCGGGTCGCCGCGCACGCCGCCGACGCCGCGCGCGTCGATCTCGGGCTCGCCGAGCCCGAGATCGCGGCGCTGCCCGAGCAGGTCGCGGTGGACGTCGTTGGTGCGCGGGCCGCCGAGGTCGCCGCCCGGCAGGCGGTGACCGACGTCGAGGGCCGCGCCCGCGTCGCGGCGTCCCGGGCGGAGGGCGCCGGTGAGGCCGCCGCACGTGTCCGGCAGGCGGCCGACGCGCTCGACGCCGCGGTCGTCGCGGCCGCGCCCGTGACACGCATGGCGAACCTCGCGTCCGGCACGGGTGCCGACAACGCGCACGCCCTCTCGCTCGCGACCTACGTGCTGGGCCGCCGGTTCGAGGACGTCGTCGCGGCCGCCAACGAGCGGCTCGCCGTGATGTCGGACGGCCGGTACGAGCTCGTGCGGTCCGACGAGAAGGAGGACGTGCGGGCACGCGCCGTCGGTCTCGCGATGCGGGTCGTCGACCACCGCACCGAGCGCGCCCGCGACCCGCGCACGCTGTCCGGCGGCGAGACGTTCTACGTGTCGCTGTGCCTCGCGCTGGGCATGGCCGACGTGGTCACGGCCGAGGCCGGCGGTGTCGAGCTCGGCACGCTCTTCGTCGACGAGGGCTTCGGCGCGCTCGACCCGCACGTGCTCGACCAGGTGCTCGCCGAGCTCGGCCGGCTGCGGCACGGCGGACGCGTCGTCGGCATCGTGTCCCACGTCGAGGCCCTCAAGCAGGCCGTCGCCGACCGCATCGAGGTCCGCCCCACGCCCGGCGGCCCGAGCACCCTGACGGTCCTCGCGGGCTGACGACGCAGCACGGCCGCCCTGCGCGCGACCGCCCGGCCCACGACCGGGGTGCCCGGCGTGCCCTCACCACGTCCAGCCGCGCGCGGCGAGCTCGACCTCCTCACGGAACCGCTCCTGCGCGTCACCCTTCGCGGCGGGCAGCACCTCGACGCCCGCGAGGTGGCACGCCTCGGCGAGGAGCTGGTCGTACGCGAGCTGGGAGGCGATGATCCGCTCGGCACGCGCGAACGTGCGCGCGTCGTGCTCGAGCATCTGCACGTGGTGCGCGACGGCACCGAGGCGTTGCTGGACGCGCAGCGTGAGGAACGGGTCGTAGGGCTCGACGTGCCGCCGACGCAGGCGTTCCGCGACGGACTCGAGACGGTCCGCGAGGGCGGTGCGCCAGCGCGAGGGCTCCTCGGCGGACGGGATGAGCGACCAGATCGCGCACAGCAGCACGGTGGGTGCCACCGAGGTGAGCAAGAGGAGTGCCCAGGCCATCGCGCGTCCTCCGTCGTGTGGCACCAGCCTAGGCGTGTCCTGTGACGTACGCCACAGGTTCTGCTCGTCGGCCCGGCCCCGGCACCGGACCTCTGGGCGACTCCCGGGTCGCCCGCCTACGGTGTGCCCGGGGGCGCTCGACGCCCCGCCCACCGGAACACCGCTCACCGCACGGCACGTCGGACGGTGAGCAGGGTTCCGGTGGCGGTGGGCGACGGACGACGGACGGGGACGCGGTGGGAGCCAGGGCAGTGGTCACGGGCGTCGTCGCGCTCGGCCTCGTGGGGGTCGGTGCGTACGTCGCCGACGGGTTCGCGCGCGGCAGCGCAGAGGAGCGGGCGGCCGTCGTCATGGCGCAGCAGCTGCAGGTCGACGGGACGGTCGACGTGCGGATCGGCGGCTTCCCGTTCCTCACGCAGCTGTTCGCGCGGTCGCTCGACGACGTGCGCGCGACGGCGGCGGGCGTCACGCTCGACGGCGTCGACGCGACGGACGTCGTCGTCGACGCGCGCGACGTGTCGCTCACCGCGCCGTACCGGGCCGGATCGGCCCGCGTCGAGGCGACCGTGCCGGTGTCGTCCGTCGAGCAGGTCGTCGCCGAGCGGGTCCAGCTGGACCTCGTGGTCGACGGCGACGTGCTGCGTGCCTCCGGCGAGCTGTTCGGTGTGCCGCTCACGGCCGGGCTCGTGCCGCACGTCGAGGACGGCCGCCTGCTGGTCGACGTGCAGGACGTGACCCTCGGGGCGGGCAGCCTGCAGCTCGACCAGCTCCCCGGCGGCCTCGCCGAGCGGCTCGTCGGCATCGAGGTCCCCCTCGACGGGCTGCCGGCCGGGGTCGTGCTCGAGCAGGCCGTCGTCGTGCCGGACGGCATCCGGTTCTCCGCGGCCGGCACCGACGTCGTCCTGGAGCAGGCGCCGTGAGCGCGGCCGGCGGCCTCTCCGGGCTGTGGGAGCAGGTCACGACCCCGCAGCCCGCGCCGGACCGCGTCACGGTCCTCGTCGTCGGGGTGGTCGTGCTGGCGGCGCTCACGGTGCCGGGCGTGTGGCACCTGCTGCGGCACGGCCTGACGATCGTGCACGAGGCCGCGCACGCCGGGGTCGCCGTCCTCGCCGGGCGACGGTTGTCCGGCATCCGGGTGCACTCGGACACGTCGGGGCTGACGGTCTCGCGCGGTCGGCCCCGCGGCCCCGGGATGGTCGCGACCGTCGCGGCGGGCTACCCCGGCCCCGCGGTGCTGGGCCTCGCAGCCGCCTGGCTGCTGTCGCGCGGGTACGCGCTCGGGGTGCTGTGGCTGCTGCTCGTCGTCGTCGTGCTGGTGCTGCTGCAGATCCGCAACTGGTACGGGCTGTGGGCCGTCCTGGTCAGCGGGACCGCGCTCGTCGCCGTGACGCTGTGGGCGCCGGCGCAGGTGCAGACGGTCGTCGCGGCGGGGCTGACCTGGTTCCTGCTGCTGGGTGCGCCACGCGCGGTGCTGGAGATGCAGACGCAGCGGCGCCGGGTGCGGCGGCGCGGCGGGCGGGACGAGTCCGACGCGGGGCTGCTCGCCGGCCTGACGCACGTCCCGGCGGTCGTGTGGGTCGGCGTGTTCCTCGTCGGGTGCGGTGCGCTGCTCGTCGTCGGCGGGGCGTGGCTCCTCGCAGCCTGGCCGGCGGCCTGATTCACCCACCCACAATGCACCGTTGTGCCCCCGTGTGGGCCGATGTGCACCGGGCGACCAGGCACGACGCCCTACCGGACGGGTGTCCAGGACCTGCCATAGTGATGCGGTGAGCACAACACCCGACGCCGAACCACGCCCGGGTCGCAACGAGTCGCTGTCGCTCCGGCGGGCGCTCGCGCTGCTCGACGTGTGCGCGCAGGAGACCGACCCCACCGGGCTCACCGCGGCCGAGATCGGCCGCCGGCTCGGCGTCCACAAGTCCACCGTCCTGCGGCTGGCCGCGCCGCTGCTCGAGGCCGAGCTGCTGCGCCGCGACTCCACGAGCGGCCGGTTCCGTCTCGGCTCCGGCGCTCTGCGCCTCGGCCACGCGTACCTGTCGACCCTCGACGTCGAGTCGGTCGCCGCGGGACAGCTCGACGACCTCGCGCGCTCGAGCGGGTGCCTCACCGTCCTCGCCGTGCCCGACGGGCTGCAGGTCCGGCTCGCCGGCCACCGGTCCGCACCCGGCAGCGCCGGGCGCTCCACGGGCCGGCTGCCCACCAACCTGCCGCTGCACTGCACCGCGACCGGCAAGGCGATCCTGTCCGTCGCCGGCCCGGCACTCGTCGACCGCACCGTCGCCGGCGGTCTCAAGGCCGTGACGCCGCGCTCCATCACGGACCCCGGCGAGCTGCGGGCCGAGCTCGTCCGCACGCGCCGCCGCGGGTTCGCCGTCGACGACCGCGAGCTCGACCCCGACCTGCGTGCGGTCGCCGCGCCCGTGCTCGACCACACGGGCGACGTCGTCGGGGCGCTCGCCGTCGTCGCACCCGCCGCGCGGATGCCCGCGGCCGCGGTGCAGGAGCACGCGCGGGCCGTCGTCCTCGCGGCGCGTGCCGTCACGCGCCGCCTCGGCGGGGCCGCCGTCACGCCCGCGGGTCAGGCCATGCAGGTGCGGCGGGGCGCGTGACCCCGGCGCCCCCGCGCGCCACCACCCCACCACGGGACGCCCGGTCGACGCGGACCGGTGCGGCCGACCCTCGGGCGGGGACCGCCGCCGACCGTGCCGTCGCGCCGGGTGCGGCGCACGCCGTCGTCCCGGCGCCCGTGCACGTCGAGCAGCGCGGCGCCGGACCGCTGCTCGGGCGCGACGTCGAGGTCCGGGCCGACCCGGCGCTCGCGGACGCGCTGCCCCTGCTCACCGACGTGCTCGTCCGCCGGCTGGGCCGTCGTCTGCACGTCGTCGAGGGTGTCACGCGTGCGTCGGGACCGGGGGGAGCAGCGCCCGGGCCCGACGCACACGTGACACCCCCGGCGACGGGACAGGCCGTGGTCGAACCGGTCGTCGTCGAGCTGGTCCTCGACGACTCGCTGCCCGAGGAGGCGTACGCGCTGGAGACGTCGCCCGCAGGGGTCGTCGTGCGCGCCGCGGGCGCCGCGGGTGCGCGGCACGCGGTGCAGACGCTGCGGCAGCTCGTCGGGCCGGCGGCGTTCCGGGAGGCGCCCGTCGACGACGTCCCGCTCCCGGTGCCGGGCGTCCGCATCGAGGACGCGCCCCGCTTCGGGTACCGCGGCGTGCTGCTCGACGTCGCACGGCACCACCTGCCGAAGCGCGAGGTCATGCGGTTCGTCGACCTCGCGGCGGCCCACAAGCTCTCCACGGTCCACCTGCACCTCACCGACGACCAGGGGTGGCGGGTCGAGATCCGCGCGTACCCGCTGCTCACGCAGGTCGGTGGCTGGCGGCACGAGTCGCAGGTCGGCTCGTCGCACTCGCCGCACGTCGACGGCCGCCCGCACGGCGGCTGGTACACGCAGGACGACCTGCGCGAGATCGTCGCGTTCGCGCGCACACGCGGTGTCACCGTGGTGCCGGAGATCGACGTCCCCGGGCACTCGCAGGCCGCGATGGCCGCGTACCCGCAGCTCGCCACCGGGACCCCGCCGCAGGAGGTGTGGACGCGATGGGGGCTGAGCCCGCACGTCCTGGCGCCCACCGAGGCCGTCCTCGACTTCTACCGCACGGTCCTCGACGAGGTCGTCGGGATCTTCGACTCGCCCGTCGTGTGCCTCGGCGGCGACGAGGTGCGGCTCGGGACGTGGGCCGACGACCCGACCGCGCGGCTGCGCGTCGAGGAGCTCGGCCTCGGGGACGTCGACGAGCTGCTGTCGTGGTTCGTGGGGCAGCTCGCCGAGCACCTGCGCGGGCACGGCCGGCGCACGAGCGTGTGGGACGAGGTCGGCGGGTCGCGTGCGCCGCGGGACGTCGTCGTCAACTCGTGGCGCGGCGTGCGCAGCGCGCTCGACGCGCTGCGCGACGGGCACGACGTCGTCGTCGCGACCGAGCACGAGGTGTACCTGGACCACCGGGCCGCGCCGGGGCTCGACGAGCCCGTGCCGGTCGGCACCGTGCGCACGCTCGAGGACGTGTACGGCTTCGACCCCGTCGGCCCGTCGATCGCGGAGGCCGTGGCCGAGGAGGGCGCGGGACGTGTGCTGGGTGCGCAGGCGCAGGTGTGGACCGAGCAGCTCGACTCGCCGCAGCGCGTCGACTATGCGACCTTCCCGCGGCTGTGCGCGTTCGCCGAGGCCGTGTGGAGCCCGGTCGGCGCGCGCGACTGGGTGTCGTTCGAGACGCGGCTGACGGGCGCGCACCTCGCGCGGCTCGACGCGGCCGGCGTGGAGCACCGCCCGCTGCGAGGACCGCACCCGTGGCAGCGTCGTCCCGGGGTGCCGGGATGGCCGCTGCGGGTCGACGCTCTCGGTCAGGTGGTCCACGCCCCCACGGGCGACCGCTGACGCACGGGTCACCCGACGACGACGCACCTGCCGATCTCGCGCGCGAGCGCATCGTGCTCGGCCCGCGTGACCCACAGGCCGTAGGCCGCCTTCACGACGGTCTGGCGCAGCGCGTACGCGCAGCGGTACCCGTGGTTCGGGGGGAGCCACGTGGCCGCGTCGCCCGCACCCTTGCGCTGGTTGGCGCCGCCGTCGACCGCCAGGAGGTTGGCGGGGTCGTTGGCGAAGGCGATACGTCGCTCGGCGGTCCACGTCTGCGCTCCCTTCTGCCACGCGTCGGCAAGCGCGACGACGTGGTCGATCTGGACCTCGGAGGACCGCTCGCCGCGCTCGAACGCGATCGCCTCGCCGGTGTACGGGTCGGCCAGGAGGCCGGTGAGCACGACGCACTCGCGCGTGCCCGGCTTGTACGTGACGTCGACGAGGTCCCGCTGCAGGACGTCGTTGCGGGTGTCGCAGCCGTTGCGGTCCACGTCGGCCCAGGGCTGCCCGAACGCGGTGCGCTCGTACCCCGTCCGCGGCGCACGGCCCTTGACCGCGAGCGAGTCGAGCGCCGCACGTCCTGCCGCGAGGTCGGCTGCGCTGACGGGGTACTGCGCGGACGCCCGCGCGTCGAGCCACACCGGGGCGCCGAGGCCGACCGCCAGCGACGCCACGAGCAGCAGCAGCCAGGCGCGCCGTCGAGAGGATCCGCCGCGCGGTGGTCGCAGGGGCAGGTCGATGGTGGTGGTCACGGGCGTAGCCTGCCCGATCGGTCCGACAACGCCGACGTCCCACGTCGTGGCTGTGGACGTCGGGTCGCCTTGCCGGGCCTGTGGTCGGGTCGTCGCGGTCAGGATGCCAGGCGGGCAGCGCCTCGGGCCGGGGAGCGGTCAGCGCCCGGATCGGGGAGCGGTCAGCGCCCCGGTCGGGGAGACGGGAGCGGGAGCACCCCGTGCGTGAACGCCCACACGACCGTCTGGACCCGGTCTCGCGTACCGATCTTGGCGCTGATGCGTGTCAGGTGGCACTTCACCGTGCCCGGCACCAGGTGCAGCGCCTGGCCGATCTCGGCGTTGCTCATGCCCTGGCCGAGCGCTCGGACGATCTCGACCTCGCGGTCCGTCAGCACCGACGCGGCCGGTCGCTGGCCCGTGCAGGCCTCGGTCGCGTGTCTCGGACGCCGCCGCGTCAGCTCGTCGATGACGTCCCGGGCGACCGACGGCGAGACCCACCCGTCGCCGCGGGCCACCGTGCGCAGGGCGGTCACGACCTCCTCCTGCGGAGCGTCCTTGAGGAGGAACCCCACCGCACCGGCGTCGAACGCCGCGCAGGCGTGCTCACCGGTGGTCGTCACGACGACGACGTCGACATGGTGCCTGCCGGGCGACGCGGTCAGCTCACGCGTCGCCGCGAGACCGTCGCTCCCGGGCAGGTGCACGTCCAGGAGGACCACGTCGGCCGACTGCTGCCGCGCGACCTTCACGGCCTCGACGCCGGACCGGGCCTCGCCCACCACGACGATGTCCTCGGCGGGATCGAGGAACGCGCGCAACCCCCAACGGATCACGTCCTGGTCGTCGACGACCACCACCCGAATCACAACCGGCCCCCCGACAGCGTGATCGCGCGAGGAGTCCGTTCCTTGCCTGCCGGCCCCCGCACGGCGTGCGGCTGCAGCGTAGTGATACCGGAGGGCATCTGTCCCGGGGTTGTGCACAGAACGGACAGGTTCTGACCTTCGTCGAGTCAGGTGCTGACCTCCGGCAGATGCGTCGGGGGGACCGGGTGGACTCGACTTGTCCCGGTGCTCGGCAGCCGTCCGGCCCGGCCGGACGGTCCGCCTCGCACCGCCGCGTGCGGCCCGACCGCCGCGCGCGGGACCACCGCGGGGGGCGCGGCTGCCGTTGTCGGCGTGGTCCCCCAGGATCACGAGAGGTCACCAGTGAAGACGAAGACTCGTTTCTCTGCCATCGCCGTGGGCATCGCGACCGTGCTCGCCGTCGGAGCTGCTCTGCCCGCCGGTGCTGCTCCGGGTGGGGCTCTGCCGACCTGGCTGCACGCCGGCTCCACGACGCAGTACCCGTCGTCGGGCGGCACCTGGAACTACGGGTTCTGGAACGCCCACGTGCGCTCCTACTACACCGTGAACAAGTGCCACGGGTCGTCGGTGAGCTACAACGGCAACCTCGTGCGCAGCGCCAACACGGCGAGCGGCAAGAAGTCGATCGCCGAGAAGTTCGGGCTCAACTACTGGAACGCCGACGACGCGTACTACTACCGCACCTGCTGAGCGTGGTGCTCGCGATTGCCGCGCTTGCTGAGCGTGGTGCTCGCGACTGCCGCACCTGCTGAGCGTGGTGCTCGCGACTGCCGCACCTGCTGAGCGTGGCACCCGCGACGCGCGCGGGTCGTGCCGGTCCCGTCGAGGTGGTCGGATCGGCACGACCCGTGTGGCGCGGGGCACCGGGCCGGGCTCGGTGCGCTGGTCGCCGAGCACGTGGAGCGGCTGCTGCCCGGGGCGCCGGCGCCCACGACGTCGGGCACCCACCTGCGGGCCTATGCCTTCGGCCACGTGCGTCAGCTCGACGTGCAGCCCATCACTGAGCGGGTCAGTCGGTGAGCACGGCGACGTGGCTGGTTACTCGAACAAGACCTTCGGCGACCGGGGACAGCGCGGCGGCTACCTCGGGCCTGACCCACACGACTTCGATCGAGTGGACCATCTCGACGGGATGTGCGAGGTCGTGCACCTCCTCGCCCGTGGCGCACGTGAGGTCCATCGAGTGGATCGTGTGCAAGGCAGCACGGGCCACCTGCCGTTGGTGCTCGCTGTACGCAGCGCGCTCGACGCGCAACGCTGGCCCGTACAGCGGTTCGAGAAGGCTTCGTGCTCGCGCAACGTCGTCAGCCACGACGTGAAGCGTGCCGTCTGGGTACGGCAGCCTGGCCGTGATCGTGCCGTCGTGGAGGAGCTGACGTTCGAGCTCGCCGGGTGGCCCGGGCACGTCAGCTGGCCGTGCAGGCGGGGCGGCGCTGTGCGCCTGCCACGGCTGGTCGCCCGGAGGTGCGGGCGTGGCGTGCCGGACAGCGACGGCGCCGTCTGCCCACACGCCGTCGACCACGAATGGTTGGCCGGGGGCGAGTGCGTCGTCGTCCCCGACGAGCCGAACGGCGAAGTCGAGGTCCTCGAACACGTGGGCTGCGTTCGGCAGCAGGTCAGCGGTGAAGTGCGACCGGTCGACGAGCACGGTCCCGCCACGGGTGAGTACAGCGATGCCCCGGGCTCGAACGGGGGCACCGCGGTACGCGGGGATGAGCCTCACGAGATGGGGAGCCTCAGCAGGCCGCCACGACCGCAGAATGGTCAGCGGTCGCGAGCGGTGCGGCGCGTAACGGGCCGTTCTCGCCGTAGTAGGAACGCACGTCGATCTGGTACTTGTACGTTGTCGCCCCGCACGACGGAATGGCGTAACGGGTGCACCTGCTGGAGTGCCAGTAGTCGGCGTAGATCCCGTGGAGGCGCTGGCGCTGGGACTCGCACGTCCCGGAGGAGACGAAGCCGTTCTGGTACATGTGCCACCCGGTCACCAGCAGGCGCTGCGCCGACGGCGTAGGGGCGCTGACCGCAGCGAGCTCCGGCACGCTCACGGCGACCGTGGCTGTGGGTGCGATCCCGACCAGGGTCACGAGAAGCGCGAATGGCAGGGCAAGGACCCTGGAGAAACGGCCCATAGACAGAAACGACTCATGGACGCCCCCTGCGTACGAGTTCGAATAGCGTCCGGAACGCTAGCAGCGCGAGAGAGTGCGCGCGACAAGGCGTGGTGAGGGCCCGGCGGCTCAGCCCGGATCCGCCGATGGAGCTGGGCTCCTGCGTGCGTCGTGAGACGCGGAGCCCCTCCGACCTGCGACGACAGGACTTGTCTACGGTCCTTCTCGTGCCTGACCTGGGCGTGTGGAGACGCCGGGCACACCGGCGAGCTCCACACGCCCTCACACCCGAACCGACGAGAGAACCCGGCCGTGGCCCCTCACGAAGTCACCCCGGCGGATCTGGGCTCACGGTGCCCGGGGCCCGACGAGCCCGGACTCGTAGGCGGCGATCACGAGCTGGGCGCGGTCCCGTGCCTCGAGCTTGTCGAGCAGGTGTGTGATGTGGGTCTTGACCGTCTTCACGGAGATCGTCAGGTCGGCCGCGATCTCGTCGTTCGACCGGCCTCGGCCGACGAGGCGCAGGACGTCGGTCTCGCGCGCGGTCAGCTCGCTCGGGCCCGGGGTGGTGCTCGGCTTCCCCGCCGGGGCGTCCTGGAGGAAGTGCTCGACGAGCCGGGTGAGGATCGTCGGGGCGAAGAGCGACTCACCGCGGGCCGTGCGCTCGATCGCCGTGAGCAGGTCCGCGGGGTCCGTGTCCTTGAGCAGGAAGCCGCTGGCGCCTGCGCGCAGTGCCATGTACACGTACTCGTCGAGCTCGAACATGCTGAGCATCAGGACCCGGGTCGCCGTGAGGGCCGGGTCGGCGCACACCCGTCGGGCAGCCTCGATCCCGTCCATCCGGGGCATCCGTACGTCCATCAGCACGACGTCTGGGGCCGTCTCTGTCACGACGGCCACGGCGTCGACACCGTCGGCCGCCTCGCCGACGACGGTCGTGCCCGGATGGGCGTCGAGCACGAGCGAGAGGCTGCGCCGGAGCAGGTCCTGGTCGTCGACGAGGACGACGCGGACCGGTGCGGCGCTCACAGCTCGTGGTCCGGCAGCCGCGCCGCGAGGCGGTACCCCGCGTCCCATCGGCCCGCCTCCAGGGTGCCGCCGAGCGTGGTGACCCGCTCCCGCAGGCCCGTGACGCCGTGGCCGGCCCCCGGGGCCGGTCGCCAGTGCTCCGCGGGGCCGCTGTCGGTGACCTCGACGCGGACGGCGCCGTCGTCGTCGGACGTGAGGAGCACGTGCGCGTGCGTGGCTCCTGCATGTCGTGCCGCGTTGGCGAGCCCTTCGCGCACGACGGCGCAGACCGCGAGCTGCACGCCAGGTGAGACCGGTGGGAGCGGATCGGACCGGAGCTCGACGGTCAGACCCGCGCGCCGGGTGGCCTCCACGATGTCGGGGACCGCCTCCAGGGACTCGGTCGGGCGCAGCGGCACCGGCTCGTCGGCGCCACGCAGCGCGCGCAGCATGCGACGCAGCTCCAGCGTGGCGTCTCGGCTGATCTGCTCGACGTCACCGAGCGCCGCCAGCAGCTCGGCGGCGCTCGGCGCCGTGTCCCCGGCGCCGCCGGCGGCCGACGCCGCGTGCCGGGTCGCAGCAGCGCGCACGGTGATCAGACCGAGCCCGTGCGACACGAGGTCGTGCAGGTCCCGCGCGATCGCGAGGCGCTCGCCCAGCACCGCCTCGGTAGCCGTCCACCGGGCGAGGTCGCGCGCATGGGCGAGCCGCTCGGAGCGGAGCCGCGCCGCGGCCCAGGCGGCGACCCCGAGCCCGAGCACGCCGCCCGCGGCGACCACCATCCACGGCATCGGCCCGAGCGTCACCGACAGGACGACGACGAGCAGCAGCACACCGCCGAGCACCGGCAGGACGGGCGATCGTGGGTGGGCTGACGTCACACGACGAATGTAGGGCGGTGCGGGCCCGTCCGTCGTCGGACCCTGGTCTGAGGGACCTGGGTCGGAGCCCACGGCGCGACGACCGACCCTGGCCCGATGACTCACCGGCCGGTGGCGGTGTGTGCTCGGTATGGCACCGAGCGACGGTGCGGGACCGGGTGAGTGACGGACACGCGTGACAACGTGCCGTGGCACGACGCCCGAGGGACACGGGGAGGCGGCGCGATGTACCGCAGGGTGGTGACAGGCGTGACCCTCGTCCTGTTCGGGCTCGTGGCGCTGGTCGCCGCGATCGTCACCGACCTGCACGACCGCTCGCTCCCGCAAGGGCTGGGCGCCCGGGCGTCGGTCGTCCTCGACTTCACGGACGCGAACCTGGGCGACCAGCGCGCCCTGGCCGAGCTCGCGCGGCTCAGCGACGACAGCCGTCTGGGCCTCGTGCGCGTCACGGCCGACATGTCCGAGGGCGGGTCGGGGACCGCGTACGTCCCGCTGGGGACCCGCACCGACATCCCGTCGACCGTCGCGACCTTCGGCGACAGGGACGGCGCGCGGGTCGCACCGGTCTCGTCGTTGGAGCACTCGTTCGCGACCGGTGAGTACCTGGTCACGCAGGTCGGCGGGGACCGCGACGCGCTGGAGGCGTGGGCCGGGGCCAACCGCGTGTCCGTGCGATGGGCCGAGGCCGGCATCGGGTCGACGCTCCAGCTGGTGGTCCGTGAGGCCAGCTTCGCGAGCTCGCTGATCGCGGCGGCCGTGCTGACGGTCACGCTGGTGCTGTTCTGGTTGTCGGTCCGGGCCCGCGGGCGGGCCATCCGCGTGCTCGGCGGTGTGCCGGCGTGGCGCATCCAGGTCGAGGACGTCGGTGGCTTCCTGACGGCTGTGGTGACCGCCGCGCTCACGGTCGTGGTGGCCGCGACCGTCGTCGTGGGGGTCGGGCAGGGCTGGGTGTTCGTCCCCTTCTACCTGCAGACGCTCCTGGTGCTGAGCGGCGTGGTGCTGGTGCTGACCGCCGTGGCGGCGCTCGTGGTGTCGGCGGCCTCGTGGCCGACGGCGGAGTCGCTCGCTGCACGGCGTTCGCCGGTCGCGGGTCTGCGAGGCGTCACGACGGTCGTCGCGGCGCTCGTGTTCACGCTCGTGGTGTCGGCGGTCGGTCCCGGGGTCACCGCGTGGACCCAGGCGAGCCGTGTCGCGGCGCAGCAGAAGACCTGGTACGCGCTCGCCGACCAGGTCTCGCTGGTGTTCCCCTCGGCGTTGGGTGAGGACGGCTTCGTCGCGCTGATGCCCGCCGTCGGCGGCGTGCTCGAGGACGCCGAGCGTGCGGGCGCCGTCGCGCTGTCCTCCACCTGGACCTCCGGCCCCGCCCACGGCTACGACTTCGGTGACGTCGACCACCTGGCACTCGTCAGCCAGGGATGGCTCGACCTCATGGGACACGACGCGCAGTCCGCCGACGCGGGGGCAGCGGGGTCCGACGGTCTCGTGCCTGTGGCGACCGGGCAGGTGCCACCGGAGGTCCGTGAGTTCCTCGTGCCGTCGCTCGAGCTGTGGTCACGGGACAAGCGGCCAGGCGCCGAGCTGTACTCCCAGCTCCGGTTCTACCGCCTCGACGGCGAGAGGCCGCTGCCGATGGCCCAGACGGGCGGCGGCGAGCTGCAGTTCCTCGACGAGGCGCTGGTCGCGGTGGTGCCCAGCTTGCACGCGACGTTCGACGACGACTTCCTGTCGTCGCTCGCCTCGTCCCAGAACATCGTGCTCACCGGGCTCGCGCCCAGCCTCGAGCTCGTGCGGGCCCACGGACTGGAAGGTCGTGTCGAGGTCCGGTACATCGCCGAGGCCGGCGCGCTGCAGGCCCAGTACACGGCGTACTTCGCGTGGCTGCGGGGGGTCTCGCTCCTCGCGCTCGCGGTGGCACTGACCCTCACGGCAGGCGTCGGGGCGCTCATCGCGGCGATGCTCTCCGCACGGCGGGACTTCCCGATGCGCCTCGCGGGACAGCCGTGGAGCCGGATCCTGGCTACTCGCGTCGGACGGGAGGTCGTCGCCGGTGCGGCGATCACCGCGCTCGTCGTGGCATGGCAGGAGGGTCGCGAGATGTGGCCGGTGATCGCCGTCGCATGTCTCGCGTTGCTCGTCTCACCGCTGACGCACCTCGCGGCGGCGCGCTGGAGCTTCACGAATCTCGGCCTGCGCAGGCAATGAGAAGGAGGAGACATGGAACTCACGGCGGAAGGTGTCCGGGTCGTCATCGACGGGGTGCCGGTGCTCGACGGTGTCGACGTGACGTGCGCACCGGGTCGGGTGACCGTGCTCGTCGGTCCCTCGGGATCCGGCAAGACGACGCTGCTCAACTGTCTCGGTCTGCTGCAGACGCCGACTGCCGGACGCGTCGTCGTCGACGGACGTGACACGACCACCTGGCGATCCGGCAGGCGACGGCGATTCTGGCGGGACCACGCGGCCTTCGTGCTGCAGGACACCGGCATCATGGACGAGGAGTCCGTGGCGCTCAACGTCACCATGCGCGCCGGGGTCCTGACCAACCGGGTGCGCGGTAACAGGTCACGCATGCTCGACGCACTCGACAGGGCCGGACTGGTGGGCAGGCAGGACGAGCGTGCCGCCCACCTGTCCGGTGGCGAGAAGCACCGGCTCGCGATCGCACGCGCCGTCTACAAGGACGCGCGGGTGCTCTACGTGGACGAGCCGACCGCGTCGCTCGACGACGCGAACCGTCGGACCGTGATCGACCTGCTCGTCGAGCGTGCTCGCGCGGGTTGCACGGTCGTCGTCGCGACGCACGACGACGACGTCATGACGGCGGCCGACGTGCGGTACGAGGTGGGCGCCCACCGTGACGCCGCGTCGCGGGCGGTGCCGGCGTGAGCGCCGCCCGGGGTGCCGCGACGCTCCGGAATCCGCTGTCCTGGGTGCTCGGTGTCGTCGGGATCGTGGTCGTCGGTGCCGTTCTGGTGGTCACCGGCGTCATCCGGCCGTTGGGCTCGGACGTCGCCCGGCCGCCGTGCGACCAGCTGCCGAGCACCGCGGAGGTCGCCTCGGCGCTGGACACGCACACCGACCTGACGGGGCGCATCGAGGGCGCCGGCGACGGCGTGCGGGTGGCCAGCAACTCCGTGTGCGGGCAGGACGCCGACCGCGCACTCGTCCAGGTCCGCTACCGGAGCGGAGCGGAGAGATCGGCCATCGAGGCGGTGCTCAACGACAGCAGCGGGTACGGCGTGCCCGTCGAGCTCGTCAAGGACTGACGACGAGTGCCCGCCCGGCGAGCCGTGTCCGCGGTCACGCCCGGCGAGCCCGTGCCCATGCGTCCGTCACGGCTGCAGGTCGTCCGGCAGCGCCTCGTGACCTGCGCGTCCGCGCGTGCGCTCGCGCTCCTTGAGCTGCGCCTCGTGCACGTGCCGCCGGCCGGCCGTCAGCTCGTCGCGTACGCGCTGCTCGGCCTCCGCGAACGCCCGGTGGTACCCGTCGTCGAACTCCTCGACCACCTGGAACGTCCACCGGCCCGGCAGGACGTTGCGGCCCACGACGTCCGCACGCAGGCGATCGGCCAGCTCACCGTGACCCGCCGCCTCGAGGTCGTCCAGAGCCTCCTGCAGCTCGAGGTCGGCGCGGCCCACGAGCCGGTGGAACGCGTACAGCATGCCGCGCGCGTGCTCGATCACCTCGAAGGCCGCCGTCACACCGCCCACCGCCGCGACCGTCGCGTCGTCGACGCCCGCGGGCGGCACGTGCCGGTCGTCGGGCCCGTCGTCGGCGGTCCGCCGCGTCACCTCGTCCATCCGACCACCATGCCGACGGTCCACGGGCCCCGCACGCCGGGAGCCGCACCGCCCTGCGTCGGACGGCCGGACCAGGACGAACGTCCGGTGGCCCCTCGTCCCGGCGCACGCCATGCTCTCGGGGTGACGCGCAGGGCACCCGAGGGGGAACGATGACGACAGCGGGCGACGCACACGGCAGGGTCGACGCACCGCGCGGCATCCTGCGACGCCGGTCGGTCGAGGCCGCGCTCGCCGCGGTCGACGACCCCGAACGCCGGCTGCGGCGCACGCTCACCGCATGGGACCTCGCGGTGCTGGGCGTCGCGGTCGCCGTGGGCGCGGGCATCTTCTCGGTCGGTGCGACGGCCGCCGCCAACTACGCCGGCCCGTCCGTCATCGTCTCGTTCCTCATCGCCTCGGTCGTGTGCGGCCTGGCGATCATGTGCTACGCCGAGTTCGCGTCGACGATGCCCATCGCGGGCTCGGCGTACACGTACTCGTACACGACGATGGGTGAGGCCGTCGCGTGGATCATCGGCTGGGACCTCATCCTCGAGATGCTGCTGGCGGCCGCCGTCATCGCGAAGTTCTGGGGCGTGTACCTGTCCGACGCGTTCGGCCTGTTCGGCGTGGACGTGCCCGAGGTCCTCACGCTCGGCGGAGTCGACGTCGCCTGGGGGCCCGTGCTCATCGTCGCGCTGTTCACCGTGCTCCTGGCCGTCGGGACGCGCCTGAGCACGCGCGTGAACAGCGTGTTCACCATCCTCAAGGTCGGCATCACGCTCTTCGTCATCATCGCCGGCTTCTTCTACGTCAAGGCCGAGAACTGGACCCCGTTCGTCCCGCCCTCGCAGCCCGCACCCGAGGGCACGAGCGCGCTGCACCAGCCGCTCACCGGCTTCCTGCTCGGGTTCGACCCCAGCACGTACGGCGTCATGGGGATCCTGTCCGGCGCCGCGCTCGTGTTCTTCGCGTTCATCGGCTTCGACGTCGTCGCCACCACCGCGGAGGAGACGAAGGACCCGCAGCGCGCCGTCCCCCGCGGAATCCTCGGGGGCCTGGCGCTCGTCACCGTCCTGTACGTGCTGGTCACCGTCGTCGTCACGGGCATGGTCAGCTACACGGAGCTCGCGGCGTCCGGGTCGCCGTCCCTGACGACCGCGTTCGTGCTCGTCGGCGCCGACTGGGCGGGCCGGGTCATCTCCGTCGGCATCCTCGTCGGACTGACGAGCGTGCTCATGGTGCTGCTGCTCGGCCTCACGCGCATCGTCTTCGCGATGAGCCGCGACGGCCTGCTGCCGCGCGGCATGTCGCGCACGTCGCCCCGGTTCGGCACGCCGCTGTGGCTGCAGATCGGCACGGGCGTCGTCGTCGCCCTCATCGCCGGGCTCTCGGAGGTCGAGCTGCTGGAGGAGATGATCAACATCGGCACGCTCTCGGCGTTCGTGCTGGTCAGCTTCGGCGTTCCGCTGCTGCGACGCTCGCGCTCCGACCTCGTGCGCGGGTTCCGGGTGCCGTTCTCGCCCGTCCTGCCGATCCTCTCGGGCATCGCGTGCATCTGGCTCATGCTCAACCTCACGACGCTGACGTGGCTGCGGTTCGGTGCCTGGGTCCTCGTGGGTGCCGCCATCTACGCGGGCTACTCCTACCGGCACTCGCTGCTGGGACGAGGGACAACGGCCCCGGTGGCCGACGTCGAGCCGTAGGGCGCCACCCGCCCGGGTGATCCGCCCGTCCACAGGGGCCCGGGGACCCACCCGGGGTGGGCGTGGCCTGCGGCATACTGACGCGCACACCCACCGAAGGGACCCACGTCAGTGACCGTCTTCCTCGTCATCGGGGGCATCGGCCTCGTCGTCCTGCTCGCGTCGCTCGTCTTCGGCGACATCTTCGAGTCGTTCGACATCGGCGAGGGAGGCTTCTCCGGGATCGCCGCCGGTGTGGGAGCCGTCGTGTTCGGGGCGAGCGGCGTCATCGCGCTCGCGCAGGACCTGTCGACGCTGTGGGCGTACGTGATCGGCGCCGGCTTCGCGGTCGTCGCGTTCCTCGTGGCGCAGCTCACGATCAAGCGGCTCTCGGAGACCGAGGACGCGCCACCCCCGGCGCTCGACGGCGCGTTCGGCGTGACCACCGCGACCACGGGCCCGTCCGGCGGGGAGGTCCGGCTCGAGGGCGTGCGCGACCTCGAGGCACGCCTCGCGTGGGCGGACGAGGAGCTCGCCGCCGGCACCCGCGTCGTCGTGGTCGGCGTCTCGGGGTCGCGCGTGCACGTCCGGCCCGTGTGAGCGTCGGACGAGCCACCAGAACCTGAGCCGCACCCGCGGCACGAGCACCACCCCCGCAGGACCGAGAGGAAGGAGCCCGGCCCGGCCGGGACACCATGTTCGACATCTTCGAGGACGGGGCCACGGTCCTGGCCGTCGGCGCACTGATCATCGCGTTCGTCGCGGTCATCGCGCTCATCACCAAGCGCATCCGCAGGGTGCCCCCCAACGAGGCCCTCATCATCGTGGGCCGCGGGGCAGGGCGTGGCGCGCAGGCCGACGCCGGTCAGCGCGTCGTCGTCGGCGGCCGCGTGTTCGTGTGGCCCGTCCTCCAGCAGGGCTTCCCGATCTCCCTCGAGCAGCGCCAGATCGGCATCACGGTCGAGGGCGTCGACAAGAACCGCATCAAGCTCGCCATCAAGGCGTCCATCAACTTCAAGGTCCGCGGGGACGAGGAGGGCGTGCGGCGTGCCGCACAGCGCTTCCTCTCGCAGCAGGCGACCCTCACCGACGTCATCAAGGAGTCCCTCGAGGGCTCGCTGCGCTCGATCATCGGCGACATGACGATCGAGCAGATCATCAGCGACCGCAAGTCGCTGCAGGACGCGGTCGTCAACTCCACCAAGACGGACCTCGCCGAGCAGGGCCTGCAGGTCGACCTGCTCAACATCTCCGACATCTCGACCCCGGGGTCGGACTACCTGGCCAACCTGGGCCGTGCCGAGGCCGCACGTGCGCGCCAGGTCGCCGAGGTCAAGGAGGCCGAGGCCCAGCAGGTCTCGGAGTTCGCGAAGATCGTGGCGATGGAGGCGATCGCCGAGCGCCAGCGCGATCTCGCCCTCAAGCAGGCGACGATCAAGGCCGAGACCGACCGCGCGAACGCCGAGGCCAACGCGGCCGGTCAGCTCGCTCGCGCCGAGCAGGACAAGCTCGTCGCCCTGCAGGAGCGCGACGCGCTGGCCGAGAAGGCGAAGGTCACCGAGGAGCAGCTCGACATCGACATCCGCAAGCCGGCCGAGGCGTCCGCGTACGCCGCGGTCCAGCAGGCCAACGCCGAGCGTGACGCCGCCAACGCGGCCGCCGAGGCCGACGCGTACCGCCGCATGAAGGTCGCCGAGGCCAACAAGATCGCGACCGTCCAGGACGCCGAGGCCGCCGCCGAGGCGACGATCCGTGCCGGTAACGCCGAGCGCGACCGACAGCTCGCCGAGGCCAAGGCGCTCGAGGCGCTGGGTCTGGCCCGCGCCGCCGCCGCCAAGGCCGAGGGCCTGGCCCAGGCCGAGGCGACCCGCGCGCAGGCCGAGGCGCTGCGGGAGCAGGGCGAGGCGGTCCTCGCGCAGCAGGTCATCGCGCTGCTGCCGGAGATCGTCCGCGCGGCCGCCGAGCCGATCAGCGGCATCGACCAGCTCACGGTCGTCTCGACGGACGGCGCGTCGGCCATCACGAAGACGGTCGGCCAGGTGCTCGGCGAGGGGCAGGAGGTCATCAAGTCCCTCACGGGCCTCGACCTCAACACGCTCGTCGCGAGCATCGCAGGTCGCGCCGTCGCCGGCTCATCGGGCCAGGTCGACGGCCGCAGCTGACGGCTCGCGACGACCGAGGAGCTGCCCCGCCCGCGCACCCGTCCGGCTGACGGTCGGACGCCGGGCGGCCGGTCCCACCGACGACGCGCCCGACCCCCACGAGGGGTCGGGCGCGTCGTGCGTCGTGCGTGGGCGTGCGCGCGCCGAACCCGGTCAGTTCCCGATCCCCGGTCCGTCCCCGGCACCCGGTCGGCGCTTGGCACCTCGGTCGGCCCTTGGTGCCCGGTCGGCTCTTGGCACCTCGGTCGGCTCTTGGCACCCGGGCGGCCTCCGACCCTCGGTCAGCCCCTGACCCCGACCGACCGCGGTCCCTGCCATCGAGCGCCGTCGACGGTCCGACGGGTGGTGGCCTCTCGCGAGGTCGGCCCGGTCTCGCGGCTAGTGCCCGACGGGCGAGAGCACGAAGACGGGGATCTCGCGGTCGGTGCGGGTGGCGTAGGTCGCGTAGTCGGGCCAGACGTCGACGGCGCGCTCCCACCACGCGTCGCGCTCGGAGCCCGTGACCTCCCGCGCGTCGTAGTCCCGGCGGACCGGACCGTCCTGCAGCTCGACCAAGGGGTGGGCGACGAGGTTGTGGTACCAGACGGGGTGGGTCGGGGCGCCGCCCATCGACGCCACCACCGCGTACTCGCCGTCGTGCTCGACGCGCATGAGCGGCGTCTTGCGGATCTTGCCGCTCCGGGCCCCCAGGGTCCACAGCACGATCACGGGCTTGCCGTTCAGCGTCGTGCCCTCGCTCCCGCCCGAGCTCTCGTAGAGCTCCACCTGCGTACGGGCACGGTCGGACGGGCTGGGTGCGTACTCACCGGCAAGAGGCATGCCGTCGTCAACGCACCCCGCCACCGCCCCCATTCCCCGACGGGTGCGCACGAGCCGGGGCGTACTGCGCCCCGCGCTGCCCCCGCACCCCCAGCGCTGCCCCCCGCTCCCGCGCTGCCCCCGCCCACCCGCGCTGCCCACCCGGCCCCGCGCGAAGGATCGACCCATGCGGCCGTAGGGTGACCCGGTGAGCACCGACGGCTACGCGATGGCCGGCTTCCGGGTGCGGGAGCACCGGGTCGAGGTGCCGGTGGACCGGGACGACCCGCACCGGTTCGGGACGATCGAGGTGTTCGCGCGCGAGGTCGTCGACCCGGAGAAGGACGGCGACGACCTGCCGCTGCTGCTGTTCCTGCAGGGCGGGCCCGGCGGCATGGGCCCGCGGCCGACGCCCGGCGGCGGCTGGTGGGCCACGGCCCTGCGCACGCACCGCGTCGTGCTGCTCGACCAGCGCGGCACGGGCCGCTCGTCACGCGTCGAGGGGACCGATGTCGCGGCGTTCGACGACGCGCGCACGGCGGCCGACTACCTCGCGTGCTTCCGCGCCGACGCGATCGTCGAGGACGCCGAGCACGTGCGCCGCACCGTGTACGGCGGGCGGCGGTGGACGACGCTCGGGCAGTCGTACGGCGGGTTCTGCACGCTGACGTACCTGTCGCGGCACCCGCAGGCGCTCGACGCGTGCTGGGTGACCGGAGGTCTGCCGCCCGTCGGTGCGACGGCCGAGGACGTGTACGCCGCGACGTACCCGCGGCAGCTCGCGCGCAACCGCGCGCTGCACCGCGCGTTCCCCGGCGACGTCGAGGTGCTGGGGCGCCTGGCCGGCACGGTCGCCGCCGGCGAGGTCGTGCTCCCGACGGGCGACCCGCTGACCGTCGAGCGCCTGCAGACGCTCGGCATGGACCTGGGCATGAGCACGGGCGTCGACGGCCTGCACTGGCTGCTCGACACCGCGCTCGACCGCCGGGGCGAGCCCGCGCCCGGGTTCCTGGCGCAGGTCGCGGCGCGCACGGGCTTCGACACCAACCCCCTGTACGTCGTGCTCCAGGAGGTCATCTACCACTCCGGGCACCGCGAGCCGGGCTGGGCGGCGGCCGCCGAGCACGCGCGGCACGCGGCGTTCGCCCCCGGTGCGCGCCCCCTGCTGCTCACGGGTGAGGCCGTCTTCCCGTGGATGTACGCGCAGGTCGCGGCGCTGCGTCCGTTCGCCGCGGCCGCGCACGAGCTCGCGGCCCGCACCGACTGGCCCGTGCTGTACGACGTCGACCGCCTTGCCGCGAACGAGGTCCCCGTCGCTGCGGTGCAGTACTACGACGACCCGTACGTCGACCTCGACCTGGCGCTCGCGACCGCGTCCGGGCTGGGCAACGCGCAGGTCTGGATCACCAACGAGCACCTGCACGACGGTCTGCGCGTCGCCGGTGACACGATCCTGCCGCGACTGCACGACCTGACCTCGGGTCGCTGGACGGTCACCTCCCGCTGACCGGCCCCGGACCGCCCCCCAGGGCGCGGGCGCTCAGGACGCCCCGTGGTCGTGAGAGGGCGATCCAGCCGGGTGTGCGGTGCTGGATCACCCTCTCGCGGGGGTCGGTGGGGTCAGGGGCGGGGGCCTCGGCGGGCACCCGCGTCCGCGCCACCTGCTCCCGCGCCGCCTTCGCCCGTGGCCGGTCCACCTGCGCCACCTGCACCCGGTCCACCTGCGCCGCCTGCGCCACCTGCGCCGCCTGCACCCGGACCGCCGCCGGGGCCGCCCATGCCGGTCGACTCGACGCCCGCGGTCCCGGTGGCCTGGACGGTCGCGCCGGCCGCGTCGCCGGACTCGCGCAGCCCGCCCGTGGACGCCCCGGACGCGGTGCCGCCGACGGCCAGCCGGTACGTCCCACCGGCTACGACGTCGGCGGCCGAGTACACGACGTTGCCGACCACCCGGCTCGTCTCGAACGTCGCCAGGGCCGTGCCGTCGGCGTCGAGCACGTGCACGACCGTCCCGGCGGGGATGGCCTGCGCGGACGTCAGCGACACGAACGGCTGCGGGCTCGCGGCCGCGGGGGTCTGCGCCATGCCGGACGAGCCCGCCGCGAGCAGCACACCGCCGCTGACGGTGAACGTGCCGTTGACGTCGAGCGCGCCGTTGCCGCCGTCGGTGGGGCCGTTGACGACGACCGTGCCGCCGCTGATCGTCGCGGAGCCGTTGGAGTCGAGCCCGTCGCCGTCGGCGTGCAGGACCAGCGTGCCGCCGGTGACGGTCACCTCGACGCCCTCGACGGCCTGCATGGACCCGGTCGCGGTCGGCGAGGAGCCGTTGACGGCGTCGTCGGACGACACCACGGTCACGTCGCCGCCGCTGACGGTGACGACCTGGGCCTCGAGGCCCTCGACGGACGCGGTGACGTCGACCGTGCCGCCGCTGATCGTCAGGCCGGCCTCGGCGTGCACGGCGTCGTCGCCCGCGGCGACCTGCACGTCCCCGTCGGTGATCGTGAGGTTGCCGTCGGAGTGCAGCGCGTCGTCCGCGGCGTCGACGAGGACGTGCCCGCCACCCACGACGACGGCGACGCCCGCGGTCACGCCCTTCGGGCTGAGGTCGTCGGTCGCGGACGCGGCCCGAGCGGCCCCGCCGCCCGCGACGACGCTCACGGCGCCGCCGCCGACCAGGACGTCCGTGGTCGCGGTCAGGCCGTCGTCGCCCGCGGTCACGTCGAGCGTGCCGTCGGCGACGTAGACGTAGCCGCGCGTCGCGTCGTCGTCGGCGTCGGACTTCAGGCCGTCGCCGCCGGCCTCGACCGTGAGGTCGCCGCCCAGCACGACGAGCGCGTCCTTGCCGCGCAGCCCGTCGTCCACCGCGGTGACGGCGATCGTCCCGGAGACGACGACGAGGTCGTCCTTCGACGCGATGCCGTCGTTCGCGTTGCCCGTGACGGTCAGCGACCCCGTGCCCGCGATCGTGAGGTCCGCGGTCGAGGACAGGGCCGCCTCCGGTGCGTCGTCGGCGTCGGCGTCCACGTACGTCGCCGCGTCGGTCAGCGCGTTGACCGACCTGTCGGCGAGCACCACGACGACCTCCTCGGCGGCCGTGACCTGCAGCGGTGACGTGGTCGTCGACGTGAGGTCGGCGTCGTCGAGCACGATCGTCACCTGCTCGGTGTCGGCGGTGTCGACGACGACCTGCCCGTCGGTGAGGGTCCCGGTCAGCACGTACGTGCCGGCCGACGTGATCGTCACGGTGCCGCCGTCGACGTCGACCCCGTCGCCGTCGACCGACGCACCGGTCCCGTCGAGCGTGACCGTCACGGCGGACGACGCGTCCCACGTGGTCGTCGAGCCGACCCAGTCGTGGTTCGCGTCGAGCTCGGCCTGCACGGTGGTGTCGGCGGCGGCCGGGTCGACGTCGGCGGCGGTGACCCCGGAGCCGGTGGACGACGTCGCGGCGGGGTCGGCCGCCGCGGCGGAGCAGCCGGTCAGCAGGGCGGCGGTCAGGGCGGCCGGTGCCGCGAGCCGGACCAGGCGGGTGTGCCGTGAGGGCGGGGTGGGCCGGAAGGGCAGGCTGGGCAGGGTGGCGCGGGCGGGCGGCGTGCGCCGGACGAGGGTGCGTCGCATGGGTGGTGCTCCGTTCTGTGGGTCGCTGGGGTCGCTCGGGTCGCTGTGGCGCCGACGGTCAGCCGACGGGGACGAGGGCGGGGGTCACGTGCCTGTCGAGCACGCGCCGCCACGGGGTCGAGGGCAGGCGTGGTGCGGTCGCGGCCAGGCCGGTGCCGTACTTGGAGATGCGGACGGGCCGGTGGCCGTGCCGCCACAGCAGACGGTCGGCCGCCGACGGCGTCGAGCCCGTCTTGGTCTCGACGACCGCGAGACCGGCGAGCCGCAGCGTGCCGCCGGGTGCGACGGCACCGGTGCCGGTCCACGTGAGCTCCGTGTCGACCGTCAGGCGCGAGTCGAGGGACGGCTGCGCCCCGGCCAGCAGGAACGTGCGTCGCCGGTACCGGCTGACGAGGGTCGGCGCGAACCGCGGGTCGCCGGGCACGGGCACCGCGGCGTCGTCGAGCGTGCACCCCGTGAAGCCGAGCGCGTCGTCGGTGAGCCGGTCGCGCGCGTCGACGTCGTAGGGGAGGCGCGTCTTGACGGTCGAGCCCCGCGGCCCCCGCGTCTTGACCTCGACGAAGCACGCGCCCGAGTCCAGGTAGCTGCGGGTGCGGACCTTGAACCGGCGGCGCCGGCGGTGCGCGGCACCCAGGTAGCTCGTGAGGTCCGGGGTGTCGAAGTACACGGACTCGTACGCGAAGTCGTCCTGGCCGTCGATGCGCAGCACGCGCGCGTCGTCGTCGAGCAGGTCCCGCAGGCCGGTCAGCAGGTCGTCGACGAGCGCCGCGGGGACGACGTACTTGCGGTCGACGCGGGTCTGCAGGCTCGCGCGTGCGTCGAGCTCGTCGAGCGTGACGGTCGCGAAGCGGTCGGCGGCGGTCCCGACGGTCGCGGCGCTCACCGGCCCGCACCCGTCGCGACGGCCACGAGGGGCGGGGACTGCTCGGCCGCGGGCGGCGCGACGCCGGCGCCGTGCAGCGCGTAGCGGACGTCGACCCACGTGGTGTCGTTGACGAGGTCGAGCCGCTGCACGTCCGCCGAGTGCACGCGCGCGCCGAGCATGCGCTCGAGGTGCGCGACGAGTGCCGTCTCGGAGGTGAACGCCTGGTCGAGGACGATCGTCTGGGACCGGTAGCGGCGCAGCAGCCGCGGCGAGTCGCCGAGCGCCAGGACGACGACGACCAGCGCCATGAGCACCAGGCCGAGCGGGACCGACGCGATGCCGAGCCCGCCGATGAGCCCCAGCGCGAGCGCCGAGAAGTAGTAGGCGACCTCGCTCTGCGCGAGCTCGGTGGACCGCAGCCGGATGATCGACAGCACGCCGAACAGCCCGAGCCCGAGGCCCGCGCCGACCGTCACCGAGCCCAGCGCCGCGGACACGGCCAGGACGCCGACGTTGACGCCCAGGTAGGCGACGACGAGGTCACGGCGACGGTGCCGGGGGAAGTACAGGGCGAAGGTGAGGATCGAGATCGCGACGAGGTCGGCCGCGAGCAGCGTGTAGTCGGGCACCGTGGGCCTCCGGGGTTCGGTGGGTGTCCACCCGTCGTTCAGGTGTGGTCCCATGAAGCCCGAGGCGGCTGTGGCGCGGCTGTGCGGGATCTGAGGCGGGGCCCAGCATCCGCGCGCCGGACGCCGGCGGCGGCGAACGGGTGAGCCTGTGGGCGACGGTGCGGGGGAATCCGGCAAGTCCGGCATCATGGCGGGCACCCACCTCTGGAGGACCTCCTCGTGCCCGTCGTCCGACGCCGCCGCCCGACCCGTGCGCTGCTGGCCGCCGCGCTGACCACCATGCTGGCGCTGCTCGTCGCCTGCACGGGCGGCGACCCCGCCCCCGGCCCGGACGGCGACCCCACACCGACCGTCGACCCCGGCCCGCAGCCCGAGGACGTGGTGGCGACGGCGGTGATCCCGACGAACGGGCACGACGTCGAGCTCGCGGTGCACCCGCTCGTGCGCGCGGGCGAGCACGTGGTCCTCACCCTGGACCTCACGCCCGTCGACCCGAGCGTCCTCGACGAGGACCTGATCATCGTGTTCGGCTTCGGCGGCCGCTCGTTCATCGAGCCGGGGCTCTCACCGGCCAACCTGCGCCTGCTCGACCTGGTGCACGGCACGGTCCACCACGTCGCGCGCGACGCGCGGGGTCGCGCCGTCGTGCCGGACAGCGACTGGGACGTCATCTCCGACGGTGACGGCACCCGGCTGCAGGTGGCGTACGCGGCGCCCGGGGCCGGTGTGACGAGCCTGTCGTTGTTCCTGCCCGGCGCCCCGCTCGTCGCGGACGTCCCCGTCGTGGACGGGGACGTGCCGTCGTCGGTGCGTCCGGACGTGGCCGCACGTCTGGCGGCGTCGGCGAGCGCCGCGGCGTCCCCGTCCGCGTCGCCGGTCCCGCTGCCGGAGCCTGCGGCCATCGAGCTCGACGCGATCGTCGCCGCGCCGACGTTCGCGCTGGAGTCGACGAGCATCGAGCTGGCCGGTGCGGTCCAGTCGACCGAGTCGACCGAGCAGGTCGAGGTGACCCTGGGGTCCGACGTGCTGTTCGAGTTCGACCAGGCGGCGCTGACCCCGGCCGCGGACGAGGCGATCGCGCTGGTCGCGCAGCGCCTGGCGGGGCGTGAGCCGGGCACGGTGTCCGTGGTGGGGCACACGGACGACCAGGGCGACGACGCCTACAACCTGGACCTCTCGCAGCGGCGCGCCCAGGCCGTGGCCGACGCCCTGTCGGGTCTGGTGGACGCGTCGTCGTACCCCATGCAGGTCGAGGGACGCGGTGAGCGGGAGCCGTTCGTCGCCAACGACAGCGAGGAGGGCCGGGTGCTGAACCGGCGCGTCACGGTGACGCTCACCTCGACCGTCGTCACGCGCGTCGACGTCACGACGACCGGCGAGCTGCCGCCGTTCGGCGACCGGGGGAGCGTGGGCACCGGCGGCACGCTCCGGCTCGCCGACGGGAGGTCGGCGTTCGACGTCACGGCGACGGGCCGACGCGTGCACGGGTACCTCGTCGTGGACGCCACGGTGCGTCCGGCGCAGGGGTCGGACGACGAGGCGACGTTCGCGTCGTTCAGCACGATCACGTCGTCGCACCGAGGTGACGACACCGTCGTGCCGCTGCAGAGCTCGGGCCGTGCGACCGTGCTCGACGGCGCGGCGCGGCTGTACCCGATGGACTACCGCACCGGCACCGACGAGACGTGGCCGAACGGCGAGTGGTGGACGGTCGCCGACCTCACCGCCGTGATGACGCTCGCCCCCGGCCAGTCGCGGACGTACAGCTTCGTGTTCCCGTCGCTCGCCAGCGACGAGGTCACGCTCCAGGTGGGCTCGGGCCAGGGCTTCGCGGGCGACTTCCGGCTGGGCGGCATCCCGGTGCAGCCGGAGGAGGACCCGGGGGTCGGCCAGGCCACGGACTGAGCTCCGGGGCGTCAGCCGGCCACGAGCGGGTGGACGGCGTGGACCAGCCCGACGAGCGTCGCCACCCACACGGCCGCGCCCGTCCACAGAGCAGCCGGACGCGCAGCCGCGTGCGCTGCTCGTCGTCCACGGGCTCAGCGCGTCAGCAGCACGACGACGACCACGACGGCCGCGAGGACGACGACGGCGCCGAGCCCCAGCAGGACGCGGCGCAGCTGGCGGCGCCGCGGCTCGTCGCCCCACGGCTCGTGGTGACCGTGCCCGCTCACGTCGCACCTCCGGTGGTCGCCTACCGGGCTCCACTGTGCCGCCCCGCCGACAGCCGCGCCACCTGCGGGCACGGTGCCGCGCCCACCTCCCGCGCGTCGCCACCACCCCGGACCGTGGTCCCGGGCAGCGTGCCGACGGGCACGTCACCGAGCGTCGTCCCGCAGTGAGAGCGGTACGGGCAGATGTCACCGGATGTCGTGACTTTCCCGACCTCGTCGGCCTACGTTGTCCGAGGCGCCGCCGCGGTGCACCCGTCCGGGCGACGCCGACGGCTGCGGCCGACCGGTCGCGGCCCGCGCGGAGAAGGGGAACCACCGTGGCAGCTCGACGACGCACCACCGCCCTCGCCGGCACCCTCGCCGTGCTCGTGCTCGGCACGAGCGCACTGCTCGCCCCACCGGCCACCGCCCACGGCCGCGGCGGCGCCCAGGGCCCCGGCCTCGACGCCGAGAGGTTCGCGCGGCAGGTCACGACGCGTGGCGTCTGGCGGCACCTCGAGGAGCTCCAGCGCATCGCCGACCGCCACGACGGCAACCGTGCCGCCCTCACCGACGGGTACGAGGCGAGCGCGCGGTACGTCGAGCGCACGCTGCGGCGCGCGGGGTACACGACGACGCGTGACCCGTTCACGTTCGGGTTCGAGGTGGTCGACGCCGCGAGCCTGACGCTCGGCACGGGCGAGACCTTCGAGGTCGACCAGATGCAGTACGCACCGAGCACCGTCGAGGGTGGTGTGACCGCGCCCGGCGCGCTGCCGGCCGACGTCACGGGCTGCACGCCCGAGTCGTGGGCGGGCGTCGAGGCGGCGGGCACGATCGCGGTGGTCAGCCGCGGGGACTGCACGTTCGCGGAGAAGGCGGTCGCCGCCGAGGGCGCGGGTGCCGTGGGCGTCGTCGTCTACAACACCGTCGAGGAGCTGCTGTACGGCACGCTCGGCGACGAGGGCCTCGTGCAGGTGCCGGTCGCCGGCATCGGCCAGGCCGACGGCCAGGCGGTCGCCGCCGCCGTGGCTGCGGGCGGCGCGACGCTGACGCTCGAGACCCGTGTCCACACCGAGGAGCGCGAGAGCTTCAACGTGGTCGCCGAGACGCGCGCCGGCCGCGACGACAACGTCGTGGTCCTCGGTGCGCACCTCGACAGCGTCGACGAGGGTGCCGGTCTCAACGACAACGGGTCCGGCTCCGCGGTCCTGCTCGAGGTCGCGGTCCAGCTCGCGAAGCAGAAGAAGCTCAACAACACCGTGCGGTTCGCGTGGTGGGGTGCCGAGGAGCTGGGCCTCATCGGGTCGACCGCGTACGTCGAGGAGCTCGCGGGCCAGGAGGGTGAGCTCGACCGCATCGCGACGTACCTGAACTTCGACATGGTCGGGTCGCCCAACTACGTGATCGGCGTGTACGACGCGGACGAGTCGACCTACCCCGCGCCGGTCGACGTGCCGCCCGGCTCGGCCGAGGCGGAGGCCGTGTTCACGGGCTGGTTCGAGGCCACCGGGCAGCCGTGGGTGGACACCGAGTTCTCCGGGCGCTCGGACTACCAGGCGTTCATCGAGCACGGCATCCCGGCGTCGGGGCTGTTCACGGGTGCCGACGGCATCAAGACCGAGGAGCAGGTCGCGCTGTTCGGCGGCACCCCGGGCATCCGTCACGACCCGAACTACCACACGCCCGCCGACGACCTGGCGAACGTGAGCCGCGAGGCCATCGGGATCACGGCGCCGGCGGTCGCGTTCGCGACGGCGAGCCTCGCGCGGGACACGTCCGCGATCAACGGGGTCTCGGGCCCCGGCGACCAGGGCCACCACCACGGTCCGTGGAAGCCCGGCAAGGGCAAGGGGCACTGGCGCGGCCACGAGCACGGCGCGTCGCAGAAGGCGTCCTGACGAGGACGCGTCGCGCGTGAGCGGCGGCCCGGGTGCCTGCGGGTGCCCGGGCCGCGGTGCGCGCGGGACGGCGACCCGCACGGGCCTCGTCGTCGTTGGCGTGGCCGCCCAGCCCCGCTCGAGACGGGCCACATCTTGCCCCTCGGACCCGGGCTCTGCCAAGCCCCTTCGTGACCTTTTCTTGACCGAACCGCCTACGGAGCCCAAGGGCTGGGTGGCACCGGCCCGCCGAACCGTCCCTGTGTAACAAAAATGTGAAGATCCTCACGGAAAGGGGACACGAGGGAAGGTCAAGGAGCAGTATCCGAGGTGGCCGCCCAGCCTCGCGCCCAACCGGCGCCCCGCACGAGTCGTCGACGACGCGTGTCAGGACGGCGCGGCTCAGGACGACGCGGTGCCGATGCGCGGGAACGGGTCGAGGGAGAACGCGACCTCGACCGGGACGTCGAAGAACGCCGCGATGCGCAGCGCGAGGTGCAGCGACGGGCTGTACTCCCCGCGCTCGAGGTACCCGACCGTCTGGTAGTGCACCCCCAGCGCGTCGGCGAGCTCGCGACGGCTGACCCCCCGCTCCGCACGCAGGACGGCGATGCGGTTGTGGACGGTCTCGCCGCCCGCCTGCCGACGACGCTCGTCGCCCGCCGCGTCAGCCACGGATCAGGGCCTGGAGACGGTGCGCGAGCGCGCTCGCGGTCTGGCGCGCGCTGGTCCGGCGCAGCACGACGGGTGCCGCGACCAGGCCGACGACGGCCCACGCGAGGAGCACGAGCGCGGCGATCTCGGGGTGCCACGCACCGCCGAGCTCGAGGCCCTCGGCCCCGGCCGGCAGCGTCGTCGACCGCAGGCCGTGCGCGAGCCAGTACAGCGGGAAGGCCTGGACGGCACCCGCGGCCCAGGCGGGCACGGTCTGCGGGCCGAAGACGCCGGACAGGAACGCGAGCGCGACGACGGGGGCCAGGACGAACAGCATGACGCGCGTGGGGCGCGCGGCGAGCGCCCCGCCCACGATGCCGATCGGCAGCGTCGCGAGCGTGCCGAGCAGCAGCCACCCGACCACGGCGACCCAGCCGCCGGCGCCCTGGTGCATGGGGTCGCCCAGCAGGAACGGCCACGGCACCAGCAGGATCGCGAGCATCGGCAGCGCACCGAGCACCTGCCCGACGACCATGCCGACGGTGTACGTCGTCGTCCCCCGGGGCGTCGTGCGCAGCCGCAGGACCGTGCCGTCCTCGACCTCGGCGGACAGCGCGAACGCCGGGCCCATGACCATCCCGAACAGGATCGTGGCCGCCAGGATGCCGGGCAGCGCGAGGTCCGGCAGCGTCAGCCCGCCGCTGCCCGGGACGACCGTGCCGCGCTGCGTGACCAGGTAGACGAGGATCGCGATCCCGATCAGGACGTTCCAGGCGACGTCCTCGGGGCTGCGCAGCATGTGCCGGAACTCGGTGAGGCCGCGACGCACACCGGTGCGGACGGCCCAGGCGCGGGGAGCGGGCGTGCTCATCGCGTGACCTCCAGGTCGGGGTGGGCGGCGCCTGCCTCGTGGCGGCGGACGATCTCGAGGTAGGCGTCCTCGAGGCTCGCGCGCACCACCTCGAGGTCGTCGACGTCCCCGGTGGCGAGCAGGTCGCGCGTGAAGGCGACGGGGTCGTGCGTGCTGTGCACGTGGCGTTCGCCGTCGGCGCGCCAGCGCACCTCGGAGGGTCCGGCGACCTGACGGGCGACGGCGGCGGGGCTGCCGTCGGCGACGATGCGCCCGCCGGCCAGCAGCAGGATCCGGTCCGCGACGGTCTCGGCCTCGGCGAGGTCGTGCGTCGTCAGGAGCACGACCGTGCCGTCGTTGTCCACGACCTCGTGCACGAGCTCGTGGAACTCGCGTCGTGCGGCGGGGTCGAGGCCCGCGGTCGGCTCGTCGAGGACCAGCAGGTCCGGCCGTCCGACGAGCCCGATGGCGACGTCGAGGCGGCGGCGCTGCCCGCCGGAGAGGGTCGACATGCGCTGGTGGGCCGCGTCGGTGAGCCCGACGCGCGCGAGGAGCTCGTCGACGTCGCGCGGCCGCGGGAGCCCGGGGCGGGAGTAGGGGCGGTAGGTGTCGGCGAGCTGGCCGAGCAGCTCGCGCACGCGCCAGCGGCGGTGGTCGCGCCACGACTGCAGGACGACGCCGATGCGGGCGCGCCAGGCGTCGTCGCCGTGCTCGGGGTCGACGCCGAGGACCTCGACGTCGCCCGCGTCGCGTCGGCGGAAGCCCTCGATGACCTCGACGGTGGTCGTCTTGCCGGCGCCGTTGGGTCCGAGCAGCGCCACGACCTCGCCGGCGTGGACCTCGAGGTCCACGCCGGCGAGGACCGTGTGCGCGCCGTACGCCATGCGCAGGCCCGCGACGCGGACGGCGGCGTCCTCGGTGTGCTCCATGTAGTAGGTGTACTACATATCGTCGCACCTACGCTACCCCTGGACGAGATGACCGGGCCGTGGCTCAGCCCTGCGCCGGCCCCGCGACGTTCACCATCCACCCGACGCCGAACCGGTCGGTGCACATCCCGAACTCGTCGCCCCACGGCGCGACCTCCAGGGGAACGCCCGGCGTGCCGCCCTCGGAGAGGCGCGCGAACACCGCGCGCAGCGTCTCGGCGTCGGCGGCGTCGCCGAACAGCGCGACGGAGACCGACGACTCGCCCGGGACGGGCATGGCCGCGGGTGCGTCGGACGCCATGAGGACACCGCCGCCGGGCAGCTCGAGCTGGGAGTGCATCACCTTGCCCGCGTCGGCGGGGTCCTGCGCCATGCCGAACTCGTCGAACGTGCTGAACGTCGGCTCCGCGCCGAAGACCTCGCCGTAGAACGTCATCGCGGCGCGGGCCTGGTCGCGGAAGCCGAGGTAGGGGCTGATGCGTGCGGTCATGTCGATCCTCCAGGTGGTGTGTGCCGACAGCACGACGGACTGCCGCCCGCACGCGGACTCATCGGCCGACGTGCGACCCGCCGCGGCTACAGTGATCGTGACCCCGGAGGACCCCATGTGCTACCCCACCCCCTGTCCGACCTGCGGCCTGACCACCTGGGCCGGCTGCGGCGACCACGTCGAGTCCGTCCGCGTCCAGGTACCCGACGCGCAGTGGTGCACGTGCGCACGCGAGGAGCCGACGCCCGGCCCGGCCCCCGCACCGGGAGGCTTCCGGCTGTTCGGCCGCTGACGCGCGTCCACGCCCGCGTCGTCCCCGGGTGGTAGGACGGTGGCATGACGACTCCACCCGGCGGCGGCACCCCGGCCGCCACGCCCTTCCACGACCTCGACGCGTACGTCGCACTGCCCCGGTTGTCCGGCCTCGTGCTCTCGCCCGACGGCACGCGCCTCGTGACGGCCGTCCAGACCCTCGACCGCAAGCGCACCGCCCACGTGACCGCGCTGTGGGAGGTCGACCCGGCCGGTGAGCGCCCCGCACGCCGCCTGACGCGGTCGGCCAAGAGCGAGGCGTCCGCGGCCTTCACACCCGCGGGCGACCTGCTGTTCACGAGCGCCCGCCCCGACCCCGACGCGCAGGACCCCGACGACGACCCGACGCCCGCGCTGTGGCTGCTGCCCGCCGACGGCGCCGAGGCGCGGGTCGTCGCGGACCGCACCGCCGGGCTCGGCGGCGTGCAGGTCGCGACGGACGCACCCACCGTGCTGGTCGTCTCCGACGTCCTGCCGTCGGCCGCCGACGCCGCGGACGACGACCGGCTGCGCAAGGCGCGCAAGGAGACCAAGGTCGCCGCGATCCTGCACACCGGGTACCCGGTGCGGTACTGGGACCACGACCTGGGGCCGGGCTCGCCGCACGCGTTCGTCGCGACGATCGGCGACGACGTCGCGGCGCCGCTCGCGGGCGAGCGCGACCCGCGCCTCGACCTGGCGGACGTCACGCCCGACGCACGCGTCGCCCTGCTCGAGCAGTCGCCGGCCCTGAGCCCCGACGGCCGCACCGTCGTCACGCCGTGGAACCGCAGCGGCGCGCGCAGCGAGCTGCGCACCGCCCTCGTCGCGGTGGACGTCGCGACGGGCGAGCGCCGCGTGCTCGTCGACGACGACGCGGCCGACGTCGGCCACCCGGTCGTGTCGCCCGACGGGCGGTGGGTCGCCTACGCGCGCGAGACGCTGTCGACGCCGCACGAGGCACCCGCCGTCGAGCTGTGGGTCGTGCCGCTCGCCGGTGGCGAGCCCCGCCGTCTGGGCGCCGGGTGGGACCGCTGGCCGTCGGGTCCGGTCTGGCTGCCGTCGTCCGACGCGCTGCTGGTCGTCGCCGACGACGACGGCCGCGCCCCGGTGTTCCACGTGGAACTGGGCACCGACACCGTGACGCGCGTGACCAGCGACGACGCGGCGTTCTCCGACGTGCGGGTCAGCCCCGACGGCCGGGCCGCGTACGCGCTGCGTGCGTCGTACGAGGCCCCGGCCCACCCCGTCCGGATCGACCTGGCCGCCGCGCTCGCGCGCGGGCCCGTCCCGGCCGAGCCGCTGCGGTCCCCCGCACCCGAGGTCCCGCTGCCGGGCCGGCTCGACGAGGTCGTCACGACCGCCGCCGACGGGACGCGCGTGCGCGCCTGGCTCGCGCTGCCCGACGGCGCCGGTCCCGACGCGAAGGCCCCGCTGCTGCTGTGGATCCACGGCGGCCCGCTCGGGTCGTGGAACGCCTGGTCGTGGCGGTGGAACCCGTGGCTGCTGGTCGCGCAGGGGTACGCCGTGCTGCTGCCGGACCCGGCGCTGTCGACGGGCTACGGCCAGGAGTTCGTGCAGCGCGGCTGGGGCGCCTGGGGCGCCGCGCCCTACACGGACCTGCTGGCCGTGACCGACGCCGCGCTCGAGCGCGACGACGTCGACCCCGGGCGGACCGCCGCGATGGGCGGGTCGTTCGGCGGGTACATGGCCAACTGGGTCGCCGGGCACACCGACCGGTTCCGCGCGATCGTCACGCACGCGAGCCTGTGGGCGCTCGACCAGTTCGGCCCGACCACCGACGCCGCGTACTACTGGAGCCGGGAGATGACGCCCGAGATGGCGCTCGAGAACTCGCCCCACCGGTTCGTCGGCGACATCGTCACGCCGATGCTCGTCGTGCACGGCGACAAGGACTACCGCGTGCCCGTCGGCGAGGGCCTGCGCCTGTGGTACGAGCTGCTGTCCGCGTCCGGCCTGCCCGCCGACGACGAGGGCCGCAGCCCCCACCGGTTCCTGTACTTCCCGGACGAGAACCACTGGGTGCTCTCACCGCAGCACGCGAAGGTCTGGTACGGGACGGTCGGGGCGTTCCTCGCCGAGCACGTGCTGGGCCGCACGGGCGCCGACGCGGTCGCGTACCCGGAGGTCCTGGGCTGAGCCGGCCGCGTGCGTCGCGCGGTGCGTCGCCTCAGAGGTCCGCCGGGTCCACCAGGAAGTCCGCCTCGTCGGCGATCTCGCCGCCGACCACGGCCTGCAGCGCCTTCGCCACGGTCGCGATGAGCGGTGCGGAGCGGCTGCGCGCGACGCGGTGCTCGAACGACGGCTTCTCCTGCTCGATCTGCTCGATCTCGAAGGGCTCCCACCGCACGCGGTACGCCACGACGCCCGCCTTCGTCCACGGCAGGTCCTCCATGAGCGGCGGCAGCTGCTCGCACGCCGCGACCTCGACCGCCAGCATGCCGTCGACGCCCAGGTCGACCAGCACGCCGAACGCCTCGGCCGGCGGCGGTGCCGCGAGCATGAGCTCGTCGTACGCGTCGGCCTCGGCCATCAGCCGGCGCCGGTGGTCGGGGTCCAGGACCCCGTGCACCTCGAGCGCCGCCCGCAGCCCGGACCCGCCGGACTCGGGCGCACCGCCCACGGCCCCCTGCGACCCTCGGCCGGCCAGGACCGTGGGACCCGTCCACGACCCCGGGGTCGCGACCGACAGGTACGCGCGCGGCTGGACCCGCTGCACGACCGCCAGCACGTCCTGCGGCTCGAGCCACCGGTCCGTGAGGACGGTGAGGTCGATCGCCGCGTCGGGGTCGGGCGTCAGGACGACGCCGGTCTGTGTGCGCACCGCCCCGCCGAGCCGGCGCGCGGCCGCGACGAGCCACTGCAGGACGCGCTCCTCCTCGCGGATCGGCAGCCCGCCGGGGAAGGCGCGCTTGAACCCGTCGCGGTCACCGCCGGGCCACGGGCGTTCGCCGCGCTCGCGGGGCGCCTGCAGCGCCCAGACCATCACGGTCGACGCGGGCAGGCCGAGCGCGATCGCGTCGTGCGTGTCGACGCCGTACGGGCCGGCGAGCGTCGAGAGGCGCGCGAGCCGCAGCGCGCGCGCGGGGCGTGCGGCCTGACGGGCGACGGACCGGATGCCGAACGCCGCGGTCACGGCCGGCAGCACACCGGTGCGCGCGGGGGCGTCGGGGTCCACCGCCTCCCAGCGCACGCCGCGGAACCGGCTGGCGGCGAGCACCTCGATCTCGTCGGGCTCGACGCCCTCGGGCAGCGCGAGCAGGTGCCGGTCGGCGAGCGCCGGGTCGTCGAGCGCGAGCGGCGGGTACGTGGTGGTGGCCATCAGACGTCCGTCCGGTGGAACCCCTGCCAGGACCGCGACGCCGTCGGGCCGCGCTGCCCCTGGTACCGCGAGCCGTACGCGGCCGAGCCGTAGGGGTTCTCGGTCGGCGACGTGAGGCGGAAGAAGCAGAGCTGGCCGATCTTCATGCCCGGCCACAGCAGGATCGGCAGCGTCGCGACGTTCGACAGCTCGAGCGTGACGTGCCCGCTGAACCCGGGGTCGATGAACCCCGCGGTCGAGTGCGTCAGCAGCCCGAGCCGGCCGAGCGACGACTTGCCCTCGAGGCGTGCGGCGACGTCGTCGGGCAGCGTGACCTGCTCGTACGTCGACCCGAGGACGAACTCGCCGGGGTGCAGCACGAACGGCTCGCCGGGCTCGACCTCGACGAGGCGCGTGAGGTCGGGCTGCTCGGCCGCGGGGTCGATCACCGGGTACTTGTGGTTGTCGAACAGCCGGAAGTACCGGTCGAGGCGCACGTCGATGCTCGACGGCTGGACCATCGCGGGGTCGTACGGTGCGAGGGCGACCCTGCCGGACTCGAGCTCGGCACGGATGTCGCGGTCGGAGAGCAGCACGCGCCCACCGTAGTGGGAACCGGGGGGAACCGGACCCCGACGGGTCGTCGCACACACGTTCCTCACACGGACGGCGGCACCCCCGGCGGGCCTGGACGGGCCGCGGGTCGGTGCGGTGAAAGGTGACAGCCCGTTCCGGGTGGCTTCCCCTTCGGGATATGCTGTGCCCGCTCCGGCTGTGGGAGCGCTCTCGCCCAGTCCTGGCGAGGCGCTTCGACGGTGAGCCCGTGCGGGTCGGCCCGCGATGTAGTTCCGTAGGACGACCAGGTACCTGAGCAGGGTCGCTGACGCCTGGCGTGCACCTCGCGGTGGCGCGTCGGTGGTTGGACCGTGCGACGAGGCACGAGAGGCATGCGATGCGGTTCGGCCACTTCGACGACGATGCGCGCGAGTACGTCGTCACGACGCCCCACACCCCTTACCCGTGGATCAACTACCTCGGGTCGGAGCAGTTCTTCTCGCTGCTGTCGCACCAGGCCGGCGGGTACTCGTTCTACCGCGACGCCAAGATGCGGCGCCTGACGCGGTACCGGTACAACAACATCCCCGCGGACGCGGGCGGGCGCTACCTGTACGTCAACGACGGCGGTGACGTGTGGACCCCGTCGTGGCTGCCGGTCAAGGCGGACCTCGACCACTTCGAGGCGCGGCACGGCCTGGGCTACTCGCGCATCACTGGCGAGCGTGGCGGCCTGCGCGTCGCGACGACGTTCTTCGTCCCGCTGGGCGAGAACGCCGAGGTGCAGCGCGTCGCGGTGACCAACACGTCCGACGCGGAGAAGACGGTCACGCTCTTCTCGTTCGTCGAGTTCTGCCTGTGGAACGCGCAGGACGACCAGACGAACTACCAGCGCAACCTCTCCATCGGTGAGGTCGAGGTCGAGCAGGACGGCCCGCACGGGTCGGCGATCTTCCACAAGACCGAGTACCGCGAGCGTCGCGACCACTACGCCGTGTTCGGCGTGAACACGCGCGCGGACGGGTTCGACACCGACCGCGACACGTTCGTCGGCGCGTACAACTCCCTCGGCGAGGCGGCGGTGCCGCGCGCGGGTGCCTCGACGGACTCGGTCGCGTCGGGCTGGTACCCGATCGGCTCGCACTCGGTGCGCGTGACGCTGGCACCGGGCGAGACCCGGGACCTCGTGTACGTCCTGGGGTACCTGGAGAACCCGCAGGACGCCAAGTGGGCGGACGACGCGCAGCAGGTGGTGGACAAGGAGAAGGCGCACGCCCTGCTGGGCCGGTTCGCGACGGCCGAGCAGGCCGACGCCGCGGTCGAGGCCCTGCAGGCGTACTGGACCGACCTGCTGTCCACGTACTCGGTGCGCTCGGACGACGAGAAGCTCGACCGGATGGTCAACATCTGGAACCAGTACCAGTGCATGGTCACGTTCAACATGTCGCGCTCGGCGTCGTACTTCGAGACCGGCATCGGTCGCGGCATGGGCTTCCGCGACTCCAACCAGGACCTGCTGGGCTTCGTCCACCTGGTCCCCGAGCGGGCGCGCGAGCGGATCGTCGACATCGCGTCGACGCAGTTCGAGGACGGCTCGGCGTACCACCAGTACCAGCCGCTGACCAAGCGCGGGAACAACGACATCGGCTCGGGCTTCAACGACGACCCGCTGTGGCTGATCGCCGGCGTCGCCGGGTACGTCAAGGAGACCGGGGACTTCTCGATCCTCGACGAGCCCGTGCCGTTCGACAACGAGCCGGGCTCGGAGGTGCCGCTCTTCGAGCACCTGACGCGCTCGTTCGACTTCACGGTCAACCACCGCGGCCCGCACGGCCTGCCGCTCATCGGCCGCGCCGACTGGAACGACTGCCTCAACCTCAACTGCTTCTCCACCGAGCCCGGAGAGTCCTTCCAGACCACCGAGAACAAGGCCGGCGGCCACGCCGAGTCCGTGTTCATCGCGGCGCAGTTCGTGCTCTACGGCGAGCAGTACGCCGAGCTCGCGGAGCGCCGGGGCCTGACCGAGGTCGCGTCGCAGGCCCGCAAGGTCGTCGGCGAGGTCCGCGAGGCCGTGCTCGAGCACGCGTGGGACGGCCGCTGGTTCCTGCGGGCGTACGACTTCTTCGGCAACGCCGTCGGCACCGACGCCACGCCCGAGGGCAAGATCTGGATCGAGCCGCAGGGCTTCGCGGTCATGGCCGGCATCGGTGTCGGCGACGGCCCGGACGACGCCGAGGCGCCCGCGATCCAGGCGCTCGACGCGGTCGACGAGCTGCTCGGCACGCCGCACGGTCTGGTGCTGCAGTACCCCGCGTACACCACCTACCAGGTGGAGCTCGGCGAGGTCTCGACGTACCCGCCGGGCTACAAGGAGAACGGTGGCATCTTCTGCCACAACAACCCGTGGGTGATCATCGCCGAGACCGTCGTCGGCCGCGGTGACAAGGCGTTCGACTACTACAAGCGGATCACCCCGGCGTACCGCGAGGACATCAGCGACGTCCACAAGCTCGAGCCGTACGTCTACGCGCAGATGATCGCGGGCAAGCAGGCGCCGCGCGCGGGCGAGGCCAAGAACTCGTGGCTCACCGGCACGGCGGCGTGGAACTTCGTGGCCGTCTCGCAGTACCTGCTGGGTGTCCGGCCCGACTACGACGGCCTGGTCGTCGACCCGCAGATCGGCCCGGACGTGCCGTCCTTCACCGTCACGCGCGTCGCCCGCGGCGCGACGTACGAGATCACGGTCACCAACTCCGGTGCCCGGGGCTCGCGCGGCGCGCTCGTCGTCGACGGCACCCCCGTCGAGGGCAACCACGTCCCGTACGCACCGGCGGGCAGCACCGTCCGGGTCGAGGTCACTCTCTGACCGGGGCGCTTGCGCACCCGGCGCCGACAGCAGGGGGCTGCCGCCGATGACGATCACCGCACAGATCACCGAGCTCGCGCCCGCCGCGGTCACCACGACCGCGGCGGCGCCGCCCGGTGCCGTCACGCTGCGCAACGACCGCTGGGAGGTCGACGTGCTGCCTGGCACCGGCGCCTCGCTCGGGGCGGGGCGCATCCGCACGTCCGACGGCGTGTGGCGTGACCTGCTGCGGCCCACGCGCCGTGCCGGGGCGGGCGACCCGGAGAAGTGCGCGAGCTTCCCCATGGTGCCGTGGTCCAACCGCATCCGCGACGGCGTGCTGCCGTTCGCGGGGCGCCGCTGGCAGCTGCAGCGCAACGCCGCGGACGGCACGGCGATCCACGGCGCCGTCCGGTACGCGCGCTGGGAGGTCGTCGAGCACACCGCGACCGCCGTGACCCTGGCGGTGGACACGGCCGAGCAGATCGGCGTGAACTTCCCGTGGCAGTTCGGCTCCACGGTCCGCTACGCGGTGGACGACGACGACCTGGTCGTCACGACGTCGGTCCGCAACACCGACGTGGAACCGTTCCCCGCGGGCTTCGGCCACCACCCGTACCTGAGCCGCGCCCTGCTGCCCGTCGGTGCGCCGGTCCGCGAGTACCCGCTGACCGCGGGTCCGCTGCTGCACGTCCCCGCGCGTGCCGGGTACCGGCTGTCGAGCGCGCTGCCGGACGGCCCGGCCGGGGCAGTCCCGGCACGCGCGGACTTCCGCGCGCCGCGCGTGCTGGGCACGAGCTTCGTCGACGACGTGCTGACCGAGCTCGACCCGGACGTCCCCGTGCACGTCGAGTACCCCGACGAGGGCGTCGCGGTCGACCTGACCGTCGACCCCGTCTACCGGCACCTCGTGCTGTACGCGCCGCGGCGCCGCTGCTACTTCGCGGTCGAGCCCGCGACCAACGTCAACGACGGCTTCACGCTGCACGAGGCGGGCGTCCCGGGGACGGGCGTGTTCGTCCTCGAGCCCGGCGAGGAGCGGTCCGGCACGTTCCGGCTGGGCGTCACGGTCTGACGCGGCGGCCGAGGCGCGCGCTGGTCAGCGGCGGACGATGAAGAACGCCGTGTCGCCGTGGCCGTGCTGCGTCATGACCATCTGCGTGACGGTCGGGGCGTCCAGGGTGCCGATCACGGCCTGCGTCGCGTCGGCTCCGGCGTCGCACGCGGCGACCGCGGGCTCGGCCGGCGGTGTGAGGGCGTCGAACGTGACCGTCACGTCGGCCACGTCCCCGTCGCAGAGGACCACGAGCACGTAGTCGCCCGGCTCCTCGAGGTCGATCGGGAAGTGCCCCCGCCCCTGACCGTCGTTGCAGGCGTGCTGGACGGTCCCCTCGGGCTGGGGCAGGCCCGCGAGGCACCGGTCCGCCAGGCCGGGACCGCCGAGCCCGTCGAGCACGGCGAGCGGGTGGGGGGCGGCGCAGGCGGTCAGCAGGGCCAGCGTGGCGAGTGCAGCGAGCGTGGCGAGCGTCCCCCGCGTCGTACGTCGCTCCGTGAGGCGGGCCGCGCCGCGCCTCAGCCGTCCCACGAGCTGTACCCGATGTCGCCCATGCAGTCGGACGAGGGATCACGTGCCGTGAGGTCGGAGGCGGCGTGGACCAGGTCGAGGAACGAGGCGTCCCCGGGGACGTCCGTGCCGTCGGCGACGAGGCAGTCGCGCAGGGGCTGCGCGAGCGCGGCCTCCTGGCGGGCCGACCACGCGAGGGCCTCCTCGCTCTGCGTCTGCCAGAACATGTCGACGAAGCGCGCCTCGCGGACGTAGCACGCGTCCTGGAGCTCCTGGCCCGCGGACCCCGCGAGGTCCGTGGCCGCGGTCGTCCCCGAGACCGTGTAGCGCAGCACGGTGGTGCCGTTCTGGCGTCCGGTGCCCGTGACGGTCACGGCGAGGCCTGCCGCGCGCATGCACTCGAAGGCGCGGTTCATCGCCGTCTCGTACTCCGCGTAGGTGACGTCGTCCTCGAGCTCCGCGAGCTGGTCGGGGCCTGCGCCGCCGTCGCGAGCCGACTCCACGAGGCTCGCCGGGGGTGGCGGTTCCGGGTCTGCGGCCGGTCCGGCGCCCGCGCACGCGGTGAGCACCAGCGTGGTCGTCGCCGCGACGACGCGGGCGGCCCAGCCCCGTGCTCGTCGTGGCGTCATCGCGGTCTGACCTCGGCTCGTGCGGATGCGGTGGCTCGACGCTAGCGCGTCGGGGTGGTGCGCGGTGGCGGATCCGGGGCCGGGCGTCAGTGCGCGTGCGAGTGCGCGTGCGAGTGCCCGTGCGAGTGCCCGTGCCCGCGTCCGTCCGGCTGCGTGCCGACCGCGGCGATCGCGGCGACGACGGTCGTGAGCGGGATCGCGAGGACCAGCCCCGTCGCGCCCGCGAGCGTGCGGACGATCTCCTCGGCGAACGCCCCGCCCGTGAGCGTGACGATCAGCGGCTGCTGGTAGAGCTCGAGCAGCAGGAGCAGCGGCAGCGACGCACCCGCGTACGCGAACGCGATCGTGTAGACGGTCGAGGCGATGTGGTCGCGGCCGATGCGCATGCCGCGCGCGGTCAGTGTCCGCCACGAGGCCGTGGGGTCCGCGGCGCGCAGCTCCCACACGGCCGACGCCTGCGTGATCGTGACGTCGTTGAGCACGCCGATGCCCGCGAGCACGACACCGCACAGGAACACCCCGCGCAGCACGTCGACCCCGTCCGCGCCGAGCGCGCGGGCCAGCGCGAACGTGTCCTCGGACGTCACGGGCTGCAGCCGCGCGGCGTGCGCGCCCAGCAGCCCCAGCCCGGTGACCATCGCGAGCCCCAGCAGCGTCCCGACGAGCGCCGTCGTCGTGCGCAGCGACACGCCGTGCGCGAGGTACAGCACCACGACGACGATGGCCGTCGACCCCGCCAGCGCGACGACGAGCCCGTCGTGCCCCACGACCAGCGCCGGCAGCACGTACGCGCCCAGGACCGTGAACGCCAGGCCCAGGCCGATGAGGGCGCGCAGCCCTCGCAGCCCGGCGACGAGCGTCGTGACCAGCGCGAACGCGAGCGCGAACGTGCCGAGGGGCAGCGTCCGGTCGACGTCGTGCCACGCCCACACCTCGGGGTCGCCGTCGGCGGCCGGGTAGTGCTCGACCAGCACGCGCGTGCCGGGCGGCACGTCGGAGACCTCGGTGCCGCCCGTCGCGTAGACGTCGACCTCGCGTCCCGACGACGTGCGGACGGTGACCTGCAGGCAGTCGACGGTCTGCGGCACGGTGCCGTCCGGCAGGACGTCCTCGATCGTGCCGTCGCACGCCCGCACCCGGGAGTCGACGACCTCACCGCCCACGTACGTGACGCCGACGTCGACCAGCCCCGTCTGCGGGCCGTCACCGGACGGCCACGTGAGCACCATGCCGAGCGCCGCCGCCGCGGTCGAGACGAGGACGACCACGGCCAGCACGACGCGCGTCGGACCGCCGCCGAGTCCCCGGCCGAGGGTGCGCGAGCGTCGCGAGCCGGTCGGCGGGTCAGCGGCGTCACCCGCCGGCGTTCCTGCGGCAGGAGTCGTGGCGGGGGGAGTCGGCTCCGTCGGGCTCACGGGTCGATCCTGCCGGACGGGACGCTCCGGGACCCCGAGCTCGTACTTCGGCGGCTTCCGAACGACCAGAAGCCGCCGAAGTACGAGCTCGCCGGGGTGGTGGTCAGTGGTGGTGGTGCGTGGACTCGCCCGTGGCGATCGCGAGCTCGTCGGGGACGACGTCGAGCTTCGCGGTGCGGTAGACCTCGCCGGTGGCGACGTCGACCGCGTGGATGCTGCGGGTGGCCGGGTCGGTGACGTAGGCGGTGCCGTCGTGGACCTTCACGGCCGGGCGCGGCGTCTGCCAGTCCTCCGGCTCCTCCCACGCCCCGACGACCGGCAGCGAGCGGACGAGCACGCCCGACTCCGGGTCGACGACGTGCAGCGCGCCGTCGGTGCCCAGCACGAGCGCCTCGCCGTCGTCGCCGCGGGCCAGCGAGCGGAACGTGTACGACGCGGGCAGGTCGACGAGCCTCAGCGTCGCGGTGCGCGTGTCGACGAGGGACACGCGGGTGGGCCGCTCGAGGTCCGCGTCGGGGTCGGACTTGTAGTCGCCGAGCACGACCGGTGAGTCCTCGCTGCCGGCCTGGTTGCCGATGCGGCCGTACGCGTCGGGACTCGGCACCTTGGTGAACGCCCCGTCGGCGAACAGCACGACGCCGTCGGTGCAGCCGATCGCGACGACGTCGTCGGCGGCGACCGACTCGCCGTGCACGCCGGGGCAGGCGTCGGTCGCGGCGGTCTCGGTGCCGTCGGCGTCGAGCGCGCGCACGCCCGTGCGCTCCTCCTCGGTGCCCTCGGAGACGACGAGCGTGCCGTCGTGCAGCTCGACCGCGACCCCGTGGTGGGCGTGCGGCGTCGTGTACGTGCGGGCGTGGTCGTCCGGTCCCTCGTCGACGTGCGCGGAGTCGACGACGACGACGTCGCCCGTGCCGTCGTCGAACAGGGCGGTGCGGCCGTCGTGCACGACGACGTGCCCGGGCTTGGCGGCCGGGTAGGTCACGTCGGTGAGCAGCGGGTCGACCGTGAAGTAGTGGGCGTGGTCGCCGTGCTCGTTGCCCCACGTGCCCGCGTCGAGCAGCTGGAAGCCGCCGGCGGTGCTGAGCAGCAGGTGACGGCCGTCGCCGGCGGGGTTGACGCGCAGGTAGCCGTCGGCGGGCAGGTCGGCGACGACCTCGAGCGACGCCGCGTCGAGCACGAGCACGCCGCCGTCGTAGGTGACCGCGAGGCGTGCGACGGCGGTGGCGCGCTCGGTGGCGACGGGTGTCGTGACGTCGTCGGCGGGCGTCGCGGCGTCCGAGGCGTCGGTGGTGCCCGCGCAGGCGGCGAGCAGGGCCGTCGTCAGCGCGACGGCGAGGGCGGGTGTCGCACGACGGACGTGCGAGGTCGGTGCAGTGGTCATGGCAGGGGCGCGGGCGCCCGGTCCTCTCCAGCAGGGTCGGGTGAACGGCATCGAACCTAACAAAGACTGAGACTCGATATCAATAAGGCCGGTGCTCGAACCCTATCCGCACCGCCCAACTCGTACTTCGGCGGCTTCCGGCCGCCCAGAAGCCGCCGAAGTACGAGTTCGGCGGGTGGGGTGAGGTGGCTGGGTGGGGGTGGCTGGGTGAGGTGGGGTCAGTGCAGGTCGAGGGTCATGCGGTGGCCCCAGGGGTACGACGTGGTCCGGCGGAAGCCGACGTGCTCGTAGAACGCGACCGCCCGCGTGTTGCGCCCGTCGACGCCCAGCTGCACCCCCGGCACGCCGCGTGCGCGCAGTGCGTCGGAGAGGGTCTCGATCAGCCGCCGACCCCAGCCCTGGCCCTGCAGCCGCGGCAGCAGGTCGATGTGCAGGTGCGCGGGGGCGTCCGCGGGCGGCGCCGACGGCTCGGGGCGGTGGATGCGCCCGACGAGCACGTGGTCCTCGGTGCCGTCGCGCGGGTCGGGGACCGGCGGGTGCTGCGCGCGCAGCGTCGGCCACCACTCACGCTCGCACCACGCGTCGAACGCCGCCGTGTCGGCCGTCGCGACGACGTACCCGGCCACGCCCTGCGCGTCGACGACGACGAACGTCAGGCCCGGGTCGGCGGCCGGGTACGGCCCGCAGTACAGGTGTCCCAGCAGGTCCGGGTCGCGGTACAGGGGTGTCGCGTCCTGCCCGGCGGCGCCGGTGAGCAGGCACAGGCGGTACATGCCGGGCAGGTCGCTGGGGTGGAAGGGGCGCAGCGTCGCGGTCACGCGCCGACCCTGCCACCGGTGCCGGGCGTCCCGCGAGGGGCGCGCCCGTCCGGGCGGTGGTCGGAGTTGAAGCAGCACACCGCGCACCGGGTAGGATCGACGCCGCAGCGCCCGCCGAGGGCGCGTCGCGGGTGTAGTTCAATGGTAGAACTTCAGCTTCCCAAGCTGACAGCGCGGGTTCGATTCCCGTCACCCGCTCCCAGGTCAAGCAGCAGGGGACGCATCGCAAGCCGCTCCCCGTCGCGTCCCGGCCGGCACGACGTCCTCGTTCGCTCAGGTGGCCCGTCGCCACCCCCAGAGCCATCGCTGCGCCGCTCTCGCTCGCGACATGACGGCGGTGAACGCGAGCCGGACGAGCGCGTCCCGGGGGCCGCACCGGGGCGGACCGGCCGAGGAGCCGCGTCGGCGGGTCGCTGCGACCTGATTCGTCCCACTATTCGGATCTCTCTGTGAAGGTCCTGTGACGACGGGACCTTCGGTCCGTCACCCGTGTGGCCCACGGTCATGGGCGTGCGGGGGCCACGGGTCGGCGACGGCGCAGGTCAGAGCGCGGTTCGGTCGCCGGCTGCCGCCCGTGGGCGCGCAGGGCGGCGGTGCTACCTTGGCGGCGGCCCAGGGAGGCGGCGCACCAGGCGTCGCGCCCGCCGCACCGCCGCACCGGGTCGCGGTCACGTCACGCCTCGCGTGTCGTCCGGTGCGCGGGCTCGCGCGTCGGTCCGGGCTGCGTCCGCGGCACCGACCCGAGGAGCACGCGTGAACAGCTCATCCCCCGCTCGCCGTCGCACGCTGGCCGTCGTGGCCACGGCCGCCGCAGCCGTCCTGCTCGCCGCTGCCGGCTGCACGTCCTCCGCCAGCGCCGAGGGCACCGAGGACGCGCTGCCGGTGACCTACGCGGGTGCTCGGACCAGCTTCGGTGACTCCTTCACGTACGCCAACGGGCTGGTCGTCGAGGTCAAGAGGCCGGTGACGTACACGCCGACGTCGCAGGCCGAGGGTCTCGAGGGTCTGGACGGCGAGCCCGTGCGGGTCCGCATCAACCTCATCAACGGCACGAGCGGGGAGTTCACCCCGAACACGCTCGGCGTGACCATCGTGTCCGGCGGCGAGGAGGCTGTGCAGGTCCTCGACCCCGGTGCGCGCATCGACCTCACCGGCCCCGCCCGTCCGCTGGGTCGCTCGGGCGTCGCGGCGTTCGACCTCGCGTTCGTCGTGCAGGACGTGGACGACGTCGAGCTGACCATCATCCCCGCGCTGACCGGGTACGAGCCGCTGGTCCTCACCACGAGCTGACGCACGCGGAGGGCGACGTCCCTCACGCCGACGAGCGCGCGCCCAGCCACGGTGCGAGCACGTCGGGCCGGCCGAGCCACGGCCCGTAGCCGCGGCGCACCTCGGCCTCGCTGAGGACCAGGTCGGCGAACGCCTCGCGCAGGGCGGGGGCCTCGTCGCCGGTGCCCGTCACGACGATCCGGGTGTCCGGCGTGCGCCGCCCCCACGGGCCGGCCGCGCCGATGCTGAGCTGCCCGCCGGCGCCGTCCCACACGCACAGCGTGTCGGGGCGGCTGGGGACGTGGAAGCGTCCGCGGCTGCGCACGGGCGGCGACCCGAGCCGCTGCACGTCGTGCAGCAGGCGCTCGGGGTGGAAGGGCCGGTCGGTCCGCAGGTCGAGCGTCCACACGCCGTGCTCGGTGGGGGCGGCGGCGACGGGGGCGACGTGCGCGGGGTCGAGGCGTCGTTCGCCGACGACGGGCCGGTGCTCGTGCGCGACGAGGTCGGCCACGCGCACGCCGTGGCGCCCGTCGACGCGCCGGCCGTCAGCCGCGCGGACGTGGTCGAGCAGGTCGGACGCGACGGGGTGGTCGCGGCGCTCGCCGGACACCAGGACGACGTCGGCGTGCCCGACCTGCGCCGCGAGCGCCTCGCCGACCGACCGGCGGTCGTCGTCGGTGAGCGCGAGGCCACGCTCGTCGAGCAGGTCGTCGCCCAGCAGGTCGTGGGAGAACCCGCCCAGGTCGACGGTCGCGACCGTGTCCGCCAGCCGCAGCCCGGCCAACGGCTCGCCGGCACGCATCGCCCAGCCCAGCGCGCGCACGACGGGCAGCGACTCGGCGCTGACGGGCAGCGCGAGGACGACGACGTCCCAGCGTGGGTCGTCGGCGAGCCGTCGCAGCGTGGGCACGGCGTCCTCGCGCACGGCGCAGGACAGGCACGCGTGCTCGAGCGGCAGCAGCTCGTCCTCGACGACGCCACCGGCGGCCGCGACGACGCGGCGGATCGAGCCGCCGTCCTCGTCGTCGCGGATGTCGTGGCGGACGGCGACGGTCCGGGGCGAGTCGACGAGCAGGCCGAGCAGGGTCGCCTCGCGCTCGACGGGGTCGACGGACGTGAGGACGACGACGGGGGTGCGGGGCACGAGGTTCCTCCGGGTCTGTTGCGAACAGTTCTCGACAGTTGACGAGAACCATAATCAATAACTACGGTCGTGCGCCATGAGCAACCACTGCCAGGTCCTCGGGAAGGTGCCCACCTTCGGGCGCACCGTGTCCCACTCGGGACGACGCACCTCCCGCCGGTTCGTCCCCAACATCCAGCGCCGCCGGTACTGGGTGCCCTCGCTCGGGCGGCACGTGCGCCTGCGCGTGTCGACCGACGGCATCAAGGTCATCGACCGGCGCGGCATCGACGTCGTCGTGGCCCAGGTCCTCGCGCGCGGGGAGAAGGTCTGATGGCCGGCAAGCGGGCCGACCTGCGGCCCGTCGTCAGGCTCCGCTCCACCGGCGGCACGGGGTTCACGTACGTCACCCGCAAGAACCGCCGGACCACCCCCGACCGCCTCGTGCTGCGCAAGTTCGACCCCGTGCTGCGCCGGCACGTCGACTTCCGCGAGGAGCGCTGACATGGCCAAGAAGAGCAAGATCGCGCGCGACGCCCAGCGCCGCGACGTCGTCGCCCGGTACGCCGAGCGCCGCGCCGAGCTGCGCGCCGCATCCGTGAACCCGCACCTGACCGCCGACGAGCGCGCGGCCGCGCGCGCCGAGCTGCAGCGTCAGCCCCGCGACGCGAGCCCCGTGCGGCTGCGCAACCGCGACCTCGCCGACGGCCGCCCGCGCGGCCACCTGCGGCGGTTCGGCCTGTCGCGCGTGCGGTTCCGTGAGATGGCGCTGCGCGGCGAGCTGCCCGGCGTCACCAAATCCAGCTGGTGAGGAGGCACTCGTGAAGCAGGGCATCCACCCCGACTACCACCACGTCGTGTTCCGCGACGCGTCGGCCGGGTTCGCGTTCCTCACGCGCTCGACCGCGACGTCGGACAGGACGATCGAGTGGGAGGACGGGCGCACGTACCCCGTGGTCGACGTGGGGATCTCGAGCGCGAGCCACCCGTTCTGGACCGGCAGCGCGCGCGTCGTGGACACCGCGGGCCGCGTGGAGAAGTTCCACCGCCGCTACGGCGCACCGAAGGAGCAGAGCCGATGAAGGTCCGCGCGTCGCTCGCGTCGCTCAAGAAGAAGGACGGGTCGATCGTCGTGCGCCGCCGCGGCAGGACGTACGTCATCAACGAGCGCAACCCGCGGTGGAAGGCGAGGCAGGGCTGATGGCCGTCCCCAAGCGCAGGACGTCCCGGTCGCGCACCCGCTCGCGCCGTGCGCAGTGGGTCGCGACGCCCGTACCGCTGACCCGCGTCCGCGTCGGCGACCGCGAGGTCGTCGTGCCGCCGCGCCTCGTGCCCGCGCTGCGGCGCGGGCTCATCGACCCGCGGACGCTGCCACCGGCTCCGTGACCTCGGGTCCCGGGCCGCCCGGGTCCGCGGACGCCGGCGCGCTGAGCCGCACGAACGTCGCGGCCAGCGCGGTCGTCACCGGGATCGCCAGCACCAGGCCGATCGAGCCGACGAGCGTGCGGACGACCTCCTCGGCGATCTCGCCGCTGGTCAGCAGTCCCAGCAGGTCCCGGTCGGACAGGCTGACGAGCAGCACGAGCGGCAGGGCCGCGCCCACGTACGCGAAGACGATCGTGTAGACGGTCGACGCGATGTGGTCGCGGCCGATCCGCATGCCCTGCGAGAACAGCGCGTGCCAGGGCCGTCCGGGACGCGCGGCGTGCAGCTCCCACACGGCCGACGCCTGCGTGATCGTCACGTCGTTGAGCACGCCGAGCCCGGCCAGGACCATGCCGCAGACCAGCACGGCGCGCAGCCTCACCTCGGGTGCGACCGACATGAGGTCCAGCGCGTACTCGCCCGACAGCCCCGTCAGGTGCGCCGCGCCGCCGGCCCACGCCGCGATGCCCGCCGTCGCGACGAGCCCGACGAGCGTCCCCACGAGCGCGGTCGACGTGCGCACGGACACCCCGTGCGCGAGGTACAGCACCGCGAACATGATGGCGACGCTGGTCACGAGCGCGACGGGGACCGCGGGCCGGCCCTGCAGCAGGGCGGGGAGCGCGAACCCGGCGACCACCGCCAGGCCCACACCCATGCCGACGAGGGCCGCGAGCCCGCGCCAGCGCGCCACCAGGACGACGAGCAGCGCGAACGCCGCCGCCAGCAGCGCCATCGGGGGTCCGCGGACGAAGTCGACGAACACGTGCTGGGTCGTCGTGGCGGTGGGGTCGGCGGCCGGGTCGAACGCGACGGCGGCGACCTCGATGCGGGCGACGCGCACGGTGTCGCCCACGGCGAGCTCCGGGACGTACTCGGGCGGGACGTGCATCCCCACCTCCTCGCCGTCCGCGAGCCGCACGGTCGCCTGGTCCGCGCCCGTCGACCCGAGGTCGGCGCGCTCCGGGTGGACGTCCACGACGTCGGCGCGCACGTACGTCACACCGGGGCCGTCGGTCGCGAACTGCGGGGGACGCGCGTCGGGGTCCGGCCACAGCCACCACGCGCCGAGGCCCGTGAGCAGCACGACGGGCGCGAGGACGGCGACCAGCAGGACCCGGGCGCGGCGCGCGGATGCCGCCGGCAGGGCGGGGCCACCGTGCCCGTGCCCGTGCCCGTGCCCGTGCTCGTGCGGTGCGGGCGTCGGCTCCTCGTCCCGGGCGGTCGTCCCCGCTACCCGCGCGTGCTCGTCGTCCACCACGGCTCCACCCTCCCCGCCGCGCGGGCCGCGGGGACGCACGCCACGCCGGGCGGTGCCGGGCCGGGCGGGTGCCGACGCGCGGGCGCGGGCGCCGGCGGCCGGGCGGGCGACGGGAGCAGCGGGTCGCGTGCGGGCGGTCACAGCCCGGAGTCACTTTGGTGAGAACCTCATGTGAAAGCGCTGATCGTAACCGTTTAGGCGTCCGGTTCGCGGTGATTGTCACGCTAACTTGCGCGGGTCGTGACGCACGCGGAGCGTCCCGATCCCCTCCGTCGCCAGGCTGTGGAGCAGCCCTGTCCGCGCCATGCGCCCGGGGCGGTGGGTCCGTCAGGGCGGGCGCCGGCGAGCCCGGTGCGCCCGCCGGCCGCCGAGCTCAGGAGAAGTGCGTGACCACCGATCGGCCCGACGCGCAGAGAGCGCTCCCACGTGTGATCGACTCCGTCCCCACGCCGCGTTCCGGCGTCCCGACCGCGGGGTTCGGTGTCGCAGCCGGCCTGCAGCGCCCCGCCGTCCAGGCGGCACCCGTCGTCGACGAGCCCGAGCACCGCAGCCGCGCGGTGATCGTCGCGGGTGCGCTCGTGGCGGTCGTCGCGCTCGTCGCCGTCGTCGTGGCGTTCCGCATCATCGTGCCCGCGACGCCTCCCGCCGCCGCCGGGGCGGGGCCGGTCGTGCGGTCGAGCGACGACGTCCGGGAGCACCCCGGCTCCGTCGTCGGGTTCGGCCAGGTGTACGCGTACGCCGACGGTCTCGACGTCGCGGTGAACCCGCCCCAGCGGTACGAGCCGAGCGACAACGCGACCGGCGTCGAGCACGGCGTGCCGACCAGGGTCCAGGTCGTCATCACCAACCGCACGGCGGCGCCGTTCCGCCCCAACACGATGCAGGTGCGCGCGACGTCGGCCGGCCAGGAGGCCGTGGCCGTGTGGGACCCCGACCAGGGTGTCGCGCTCACAGGGCCGGACGTCAGCGTCCCCGCCGGGGCGACGATCCACTTCTACCTCGCCTTCGCCCTGGCCGACCCGGCCGACCTGCGCCTCGAGATCACCCCCGCGCTGTACGGGTACGGGGAGATGGTGGTGCAGCGGTCCTGAGCGCCGCCGTCGCCCGCGACGTCTCACATCGTGGGCGGTGTGTGAACAGCACGTGACATCCTCTGCCGCCGACGTCACCCGACCGGCCGATCCCGACGGCGCCGCGCGCCCTGTGGCACGAGGCATCACCGCAGGTCACCGGGGTTTCCGTCGACCGTGTGACCGGCGCGGGGCGCCCCGAGGCGCGTTGCTAGGTTGGCGAACGCCCACGGGGAGCCGCACGGCCTCGGCCGTCGCCTCCCTGCACCGCCGCACCGGGTCGTGGTCACGCCGCTGCGCGGCGGTCCGGTGCGTGCGCCTGCGCGCCGGTCGAGGCCCCGTCCGGGCCCCGACGCCAGGAGCCTCCGCGTGACCACTGCCGCCGCCCGCACGTCCGCACGTCCGACACCCGCAGCGACCTCCGCACCCGCAGCGACCTCGACACCCGCGACCTCCGCGCCCGCGAGGCCCCGGGCGTCGTCGCGCGCCGCCGTGACGGCCCTCGCCGCCGTGCTCGTCGCGGCGGGCTGCACGTCCACGGCGAGCGCCGAGGGCGGGGACGAGAGCGCCGTCGTGACCTACCCGGGTGCCGAGGTCACCTTCGGCACCCCCTTCAAGTACGACGACGGGCTGTTCCTGCAGGTCAGGCAGCCCGCCCGGTTCACACCGACCGCGCAGGCGGAGTGGGACCGCCAGGTCGAGGGCGTCCCGGTGCGGATCCACTTCACCGTCACGAACGGCACCCGCGGGGACTTCACGCCCCACACGCTGGACGCCACCGTCGTCTCGGGCGGGCAGGAGGCGCTCCCGATCCTCGACCCGGGCTCGCAGATCGGGCTCACGGGTCCGAGCACCACGCTGCGGACCGCGGGCGTCGCGAACTTCGACCTGGCGTTCCTGGTCCAGGACCACCGCGACGTCACGCTCACGGTCGTGCCCGCGCTCGGCGGCTACGACCCGCTCGTGCTCGTCACGGACTGACCGACCCGGCCGGCGGGCACGTCCCGCGCGCGACATCGCCCGCCCGGTGCGACGCGCCCGGCGCATCCGTACGCCAGACTGCCCGGGTGACCGACCTGCTCTCGTCGCCGCGCCTGCTGGGCGACGGGACGACGATCGCGCACCGGCCGGACTGGACCTGGCTGCCGTCCGGTGCCGCGCCGACCGACGCGGACCTCGCGCGCGCCGCACGCCAGGCCGAGCAGCTGCTCGCGGAGCACGGGGTCACCTACGGTGCCGACCACACCGACGGCGACCAGCAGTGGCGGCTCGACCCGGCGCCCGTGATCGTCGACGAGTCCGAGTGGGCCCGGCTGGACGCCGCGCTCGTGCAGCGCGCCGAGGTGCTCGACGCGGTGCTGCACGACCTGTACGGCCCGCGCCGCCTGCTCGACGACCGCGTGCTGCCGCCCGCCGCCGTGCTGTCCCACCCGGGCTTCCTGCGGGCCGTCGACGGGCTGCGGCTGCCCGGTGGTCGCGAGCTCGTGCTCACGGCCACGGACCTCGTGCGGGACTCCGCGGGCGGCTGGTGCGTCGTCGCGGACCGCACGCAGGCGCCGTCGGGCGCCGGGTACGCGATGGAGGACCGCCGCGTCACCGCGCAGGTCCTGGCACCCGTCTACCGGCAGGCGTCGATCGCGCGGCTCGGCCCGTTCTTCCACGCGCTGCGCAAGGCCCTGCACGAGGTCGCGCCCCCGACCGCGGGCGACGAGCCGCGGGCGGTGCTGCTGTCCCCCGGCCCGGGCAGCGAGACGGCGTTCGACCAGGCGTACCTCGCGTCGATGCTCGGCCTGCCGCTCGTCGAGGGCAGCGACCTGGTGGTCCGGGCCGGGCGTCTGCACCTGCAGGGCATCGACGGTCTCGAGCCCGTGGACGTCGTGCTGCGGCGCGTCGACGCCGACTGGTGCGACCCGCTCGACCTGCGCACCGGGTCGCGGCTGGGTGTGCCCGGGCTCGTGCACGCCGTGCGGCGGGGCACGGTGAGCGTCGTGAACCCGCTCGGGGCGTCGGTGCTGGAGAACCCGGCGCTGCTGGCGTACCTGCCGCGGCTCGCACGGGCGGTCCTCGACCAGGACCTCGCGCTGCCGTCGGCGCCGACGTGGTGGTGCGGTGAGGAGCGCGCGCTGCGGCACGTGCTCGCGCGGCTCGACCGGCTCGTCGTCAAGCCCACGGTCCACGGGTCGCGCACGACGACGGTGCTGGGCTGGGCGCTGTCCGCGGCGCAGCGCGAGGAGCTCGCGGCGCGCATCGCCGCCGAGCCGTGGCGGTGGGTCGGGCAGGAGCCCGTCGCACCGACGGTCGTGCCCGCCGCGGCCGACGGCCCGGGCGGCGTCGGCACCGACCGGCCCGACGCGTCCGGGGTCGGCCCCGCGGACCTCGGGCCGCGCGCCGCGGTGATGCGCACGTACGCGGTCGCGCACGGCGGGACCTACACCGTCATGGCCGGCGGTCTGGCGCGCGTGGCCGACGACCACGTCGTGTCGTCGTCGTCCCCGGGGGCGCACGCCAAGGACGTGTGGGTGCTCGCGTCGCAGCCGCCGGCGCCGGGCGTCGCACCGCGCGACGACGTGACCGCCGGTGCGGGGCGCGCGGCCGGGTACGGCGTCCCGCCGCGCGCGGCCGAGAACCTCTACTGGATGGGCAGGTACGCCGAGCGCGCCGAGGACGGCGTGCGCGTGCTGCGCGCCGTCGCCGACCGCTGGGACGACTACCACCGCGCGCCCGACAGCGCGGGCGGTCAGGCCCTCGCGGTGCTGCTGCAGGCCCTGACGCCCGCGGCGCTGCCCGACGGCGGCGAGTCCGTCGCGGAGGCGGAGGCCGAGCACGCCGGACCGCGCGTGCCGGCGCTGCGCGACCTGCTGCTCGACCGGCGCACCCGCGGGTCCGTCGCGCGGGCCGTGCGGCGCCTCGCGTCGTCGGCCGCGACCGTCCGCGACCAGCTCTCGACGGACACGTTCGGACCGCTCGCGCGCATCGAGCGGACGCTGCGCGACGAGCGTGCGCGGGCGCGCGTGCGGCAGCAGACGGGCGGCGGGCTCGACGTCGGCCCCGTGCCGCCCGCGTCCGTCACGGCGGGCCTGCGGCCCACGCTCGACCGTGTCCTGGAGAGCCTGCTCGCGATCTCGGGGATCGCCGCGGAGGGCCTGACGCGCGACGTCGGCTGGCACCTGCTCGACGCGGGCCGCCGCATCGAGCGCGCCCAGCGCCTGGTCGACATGCTCGCGGCGACGATCGTCGTGCGGCGCCCCGCCGACGTCGAGGACCTGCTGCTGGAGTCGGTGCTGCTGACCACCGAGTCCGCGATCACGTACCGCCGCCGCCACCAGTCGGGGACGAGCGTCGCGAGCGTGCTGGACCTGCTGGTGCACGACCGCACCAACCCGCGCTCGCTCGCGTTCGCGCTCGACCGGCTGCTGGCCGACCTCGAGGCGGTGCCCGCGCCGCGGTCCGCGGCGCAGCGCGACCACCTGCTGCGCGGCGTCGCGGACCTCGTGGCCGAGCTCGACACGGTCGCCGTCGGCAACGAGGTGTCCGACGACGGGCGGCGGGTGCGGCTCGCCGACGCGCTCGACTCGATGCTGTGGCGGCTGCGCGAGGCGTCGGACGAGATCGAGCGCGTGCACTTCGTCCGGCCCGCACCGAGCCGGGCCCTGGCCGACCTGTGGGGGTCGACCTCCGGCGACCCGAGCGACGGGGGTGGGGCGTGAGCGCCCGCGTCTACGACCTGGTGCACCGCACCACCTACGAGTACGTCCGCCCCGTGACGGACTCCTACGGCCGCACCACGCTGACACCGCGGGACCTGCCCGACCAGCGCGTGCTCGCGACGTCCGTCACCATCGACCCCGAGCCCGCCGACACGGGCGAGCACGTCGACTGGTTCGGCAACACCACGACGTACTTCGGCGTCACGCGCCCGCACACGCGGCTCGTCGTCACGGCCCGTTCGACGCTCGAGGTCAGCCGCACGGCCCCGCCGCGCGCGTCGCTGCCCGACGTGGGGTGGCGGGCCGTGGCGCGCGCGGTCGTCGCCGGCGACCTCGGTGTGCTGCGCACGGACGCCGCGGGTGTCGTCGCGCTGCGCGAGGCCGTGCTGCCGTCCGTGCACGTCGCGTTCGTCGACGAGGTCCGTGACTGGGCGGCCCCGTCGTTCGCCGACGACCGCCCGCTCGCCGACGTCGTCGTCGACCTCGTCCACCGCATCCGCACCGAGCTGGCCTACCGGTCCGGGTCCACGACCGTGCACACGACGCAGGCGCAGCTCCTCGCCCAGGGTGCGGGGGTGTGCCAGGACTTCGCGCACCTCATGATCGCGGCGCTGCGCCTGCACGGGCTGTCCGCGCGGTACGCCTCGGGGTACATCGAGACGCGCCCGCGCCCGGGACGGCCCAAGCTGCGCGGCGCCGACGCGTCGCACGCGTGGGTGTCGGTGTGGCTGCCCGGCCACGGCTGGCTCGACGCCGACCCCACCAACGACCAGCTCGTCGACGACCGCTACGTCGTCCTCGGCTGGGGGCGCGACTACCACGACGTGCCGCCGCTGCGGGGCGTCATCTTCACCGAGGGCGGCGGTGCGACGCCACGCGTCGAGGTCGACCTGGTGCCGACGGGGTCGGAGCCGTTCGTCTGAGCCGCCGGGCGGTGCGCGGGCTCAGCGCGCCCGCGCGCGGGCGTCGACCTCCTCGTGCGCCACGACGAACCCGCCCGCGTCGACGACCGTGCCGCCGGCCGTGCGCCACAGCGTCGCGACGACGCGCGCGATGCTCGGGGCGACGCGCTGACGTGCGATGACGTGCAGCTGCGAGGGGTGCGGGACCTCGAGCTCGAGGGGGTCCGGCGGCTGCCACGTCACGCGGTACGCCCACGGGCCGTGCTCGCGCCAGTCGAGCGTCGACAGCACGACCGGCATCTCGCGCGAGTGCGTGCACCGCACCACGACCACGCCGTCGTACTCGTACGTCGCCGCCAGGGAGAACCCCGCGGGCGCGCTGCCGGGCGGTGGCGCCTGCGGCGGCCCGAGCCTGCTGCCGGACAGCGCGGGCCGCACGAGCGGCACGGCGTCCTCGGCGCGCAGCGGCACGGCCGACCACAGCGTCAGGTCGACGGCCGACGCGGGGTCGGGCACGATCGCGCGGTCCCGGGCCGCGGGCACGATCCCGCCGCCGGTGCGGCGGGCGACGGCCGTCGCCCAGCCCGTGACGAGCTCGGGCGGCGGCGTCGGGCCGGGGACGGACGCCGGCAGGCCGTACAGGTCGTGGTCCTGCGCGGGCAGCGTGAGCGCGCGGGCGTCGGGCGCGTCCAGGGGGTACGGGCCGTCGACGTCGACCGGGCCGTCGAGGGCCAGCACACCGGCCGTGCTGACGGGGGCCACGGCGATGCCGCGGAACCGGGCGCCCGTCGCCGGGCGGGCCGCGGCGGCCTGCGCGGGCGACATCGGCTCGCGCGACCAGAGCGCCGCGGGGAACCACGCACGCGCGAGCGGGAGGAGGTCCGTGCCGCGCGGGACCGCGAGGACGTGCCGGCCGGCGAGCGCGGGCAGAACCACGGGCGGTTCGGTCATGGCGGGAACGTACACAGCGATTGCTGCACCCGTGTTTCGCCACCGGACACCCGCTCGGCCCCGCCCGGCGCGTCGTGCCGGGCGCGCCGGGCCCGGGTGCGGCGGCGTCCAGCGGGTGGACCGGTCCGGCGCGTCAGGCGTGCACGTCGTGCAGGTGGTGGACGACGTCGTGCAGGAAGTACTGGCCGAGCGTGCGGACCGTGAAGAGGGAGCCGTTGCTGCGTCGGCCGGTGCGCTCCCACTGGCCGGGTGCCACGGCGTCGAACCGGTCGGCCGTCGCCTCGGCCGCGACCGTGAGCTCGTCGGCCACGACGGCCGGGTCCTGCAGGTCGTACCGGTCCGCGAGCGCGGTCGCGTCCTGGTCCCAGTTGGCGAACGGGGGGTCGTCCTGCTCGACCATGAGCCGCACCCGCTCGTCGAACACGCGCATCACGTCGCGCACGTGCGCGCCGTACTCGAGCGTGGACCAGACGTCCGGCGCGGGACGCACGCGTGCGTCGGCGCGGTGCAGCGCGGCCACCCACCGTGGGACGAGGTCGCGCACGGTGCCGCCGATGCCCGTGGGGTCCACGTCGGAGGCCGCGAACCCGCACTCGGGGCACCGGGTCTCGAGGACCCACGTCCAGTCCTTGGCGTCGGGCTCGATGACGGGGGGCAGCTCGCTCGCGGCGGCCGGGGGATGGTCGATGTCCACGACGGTCACGCTAGCGGGCCGTGCCGCGCGTCGGTACCTCGTCGAGGCGGTCCTGGACGTCCCTGCGGGCGGCCGCGGTGATGGTCGGGCGACGCGCCCCCTCCCGCGCGCCGCCCGACCGGGCACCCTGGGCGACGGACTCCCACGAGAGGCGTCGCCGTCGATGCCACCAGGCGTCACGGTAGCCGCCGGACCGTTGCACAACCGTTGCACGACGAGATCCGTCACGGCGGCGGTCCGGCGCCGGCCGACGGGCGTCGATGCCCGTCGTGGTGCGGGACGCGGATCGGGGAGGTGGCGGTGCGGAAGCGGTTCGCGGCCCGGTGGGCCGAGGGCGCCACGCCCGGGCAGCGACGAAATCCGCAGCGATCCGGTCGGCGGGCCGCGGGGATCAGCGCAGCGCGCGGTCGAGCTGTGCGAGCCGCGTGTGGGCGCGCAGGTGCGCGGCCGACCCGATGGGGGCCACCTTGGCGAGCGTCTGCCACGCCTGCCAGTCCTCGGCGCCCTCGTCGCTCGCGGTCCAGCGCGCGACCAGCGCCGGGTCGCCCGACGCGAGCGTCGCGGCGCGCACCTCGTTCTGCACGGTGTCGCGCAGGCGGGCGATCCCCGGTGCGGCGGACCGTGGCAGCACCGAGCCCGCGTAGGACGTGAGCGCACCGCCGACGTCGCCGACGGCGAGCGCGCTGCGCACCGCGTCGACGTCGGTCTGCAGCGGTGCGGTGAGGCGGTACGGGCGGGACTCCGACAGCAGCGGGCCGACGAGCCTGCGCAGGCGGGAGATCTCGGCGCGGACCGTGACCTCGGACAGCTCGGACTCCGAGAGCAGCACCGCGAGCTCGTCGCCGCGCAGGCCCGCGGGGTGCTCGGCGAGCAGCAGCAGGATCTCCGCGTGCCGGCACGTCAGCCGGCGCCGGCCCGACGGCAGGTGCAGCGTGCCGCCGTGGGCGCCGAGGACCGCGAGCCGTGCGCTGGGTGGTGCGCCCGCGCTCGCGGTGATGGTCGCCTCGACGGCGGCGACCGTGGCGCGCACCAGGGCGAGCGCCATCCAGGACGAGGCGTCGTCGCGGCCGGTGACGTCGAGCACGCCGAGCATGCGGCCCTGCGGGTCGTGGACGGGGACGGCCGCGCAGTTCCACGGGTGCACGACGCGTGCCCAGTGCTCGGTGCTCATCACCTGCAGCGGGCGGCGGGTCGCCAGCGCGGTGCCCAGCGCGTTGGTGCCGACGGCGTCCTCGCGCCAGGCGGCGCCCTCGACGAACCCGACGCTCTCGAGCGGGCGGCGCAGCGCGTGGTCGCCGTCGACCCACAGGAGGCGCCCGGCCTCGTCGCTGAGCGCGGCGACCCAGCTCGCGCCGGGCTCGACGAGCAGCCGGCGGACGATGGGCACGGCGCCGGACAGCGGGTGGGTGCTGCGCAGCTCGGCGAGGTCGGAACCGGCGACGTCGACGGGCGGGGTGGGCAGCTCGGGGTCGACGCCCTCGCGGCGGCTGCGCCGCCACGAGTCGGCGACGACGGGCCGCACCTGGCGCCCGGGGTCGTCGCCCGACGCGACGAAGCGCTCGTGGGCAGCGCGCACGACCGCCGAGGGCTTCTCGGCCTTCTCGGCGTGGTCCTCGTGGCGGCGGTCGGTGGGCCGCTCGGCGGGGATGGGGCTGGGCACGGGTCCGACGCGCGCAGCGCGGTGGGCGGTCCCGCCCTGCGCGGGATGGGCGTGTCGGCTCATGCGTTCGGGACTCTCGTCGGGCGGGTGGTGCAGGTGTGGCAGAGGCATTGTAGGCGAAAGCGACGAACCACCGTGAGGAATGTCACACTTCTGCCGAGGGGTGGTCGAGAGGGTGGCGATTTTCCTGACATCACGTGTGAGAATGTCAGCATGCCGAAGATCATCGGGGCCTCGCTGCACGAGCACCGTGAGCAGACGCGTCGACGCCTGTTCGACGCGCTGTCCACGCTCATGAACGAGCGCGGCTTCGACGTCATCACGCTCGCGGACATCGCCGCCGCGGCGGGTGTCGGCCGCACGGCCGTCTACAACCACTTCCCCGACAAGGAGGCGCTGCTCCTCGGCTTCATCACGCACGAGACCGAGCAGTACGCCGTCGGCCTGCAGGAGTCCCTCGACGACATCGACGACCCCGTCGAGCAGCTGCGCGCCTACGTGCGCGCCCAGGCCTCGCTGACCCGCGTCTACCACGTCGCCCCCGGGCCGGAGCTGCGCTCGGTCCTCTCGCGCGGTGCGCAGCAGCGCGTGCGCGAGCACGTCGTCGTCGTCGAGCAGATCCTGCGCCGCATCCTCGACGCGGGCATCGCGTCCGGTGCGTTCCCCGAGCAGGACCTCGCCACCACCGTCCCGCTCGTCAACGCGTGCCTCACCGGCCGCGGCCTGCCCGACGGCGGGCCCGACCGCGAGCGCGCGATCGCGCAGACCGAGGCGTTCGTGCTGCGCGCCGTCGGTGCCCGCGTCCCGGTGCCCGCCTGAGCGCGCAGCGCGCCGGCCGGTCCGGCGGTCCCGCGCGCGGCGGCGGACCGCGCCGTGCCGCGCCGCGGGCCGACCGACGCACGCCCGGCCACCGCGGCGGCGGGCGTCGTGCCCCGGCACCCGCGCGCACCCCACCGACGCCGGTCGAGCTCACCTACCTCCCCGGGCTGCGCGACGTCCTCGCCGACGAGGTCGCCGAGGTGCTCCCCGAGGCCCGCGGTCTGCGCGACGTGGCGGACCGCGACGACGCGCTCGCGCTCGCGCTGCCCGGCCCGCTCGCGGCCGTCACCGGCCTGCGCACCGCGGTCGCCGCGTGGGTCGTCGTGCACCTCGACGTGCCGCGGCCGAAGTCCTTCGGCAGCCCCGAGCACCTGCGCCGGATCGTCGACGCGGTGTACGCGTCGCTGCGCGTCGCGGGGTCCTCGACGTTCCGCTTCGAGGCCGCGGGTGCCGACTCCGCGGTGTTCGCGCGGCTCGCGGGCCTGCTGCACGAGGCCACGGGCCTGCAGCACGACCCACGCGCCGGTGACCTGGTCGTCCGGGTGCGTCGCGGGCCGCGCCGCGGCGACGCCGACCCGGGCTGGGACGTGCTCGTGCGCGTCGGACCGCGCCCGCTGTCGGCGCGCACGTGGCGCGTCGCCGACTTCCCCGGCGCGGCCAACGCGACCATCGCCGCCGCCGTCGCACGCCTCGCGGGCGTGCGACCCGAGGACCGCGTGCTCAACCTCATGGTCGGGTCCGGCACGCTGCTCGTCGAGCGGCTCCTCGCCGGTCCCGCCGCCGCGGCGGTCGGGGTCGACCGGGACGCCTCCGCGCTCGACGCCGCGCGCGCGAACCTCGAGGCGGCCCGCCTGCTCGCGCGTGCGCCGCGGCCCGTCCTGCTGGGCGGGGACGCGACCGACGCCGACGCGCTGCGGGCGGCGGTGGCCGAGCCGCTGGGCGGTGCCGCCGACGTCGTGCTCGCCGACCCGCCGTGGGGCACGTTGCACGGCTCGCACGCCGACGCGCCGCGCCTGCACGCGGGGCTGCTGCGCGCGGCGCACGCCGTGAGCGGTCGGGGTGCTCGGCTCGTCGTGCTCACGCACGAGGTGAAGGTCATGGAGCGGGTCGTGCGCGACGCGTCGGACCTGTGGGTGCCGCGCTCCGCGACGCGCGTGTTCGCGAAGGGCCACCACCCGCGCATCCACGTCCTCGACCGTCGCTGAGGCGCTTGCGCGTAGGAGCCCGCAGCGGCTGCATCCGCGCAGGTCGGCGGCGTCGAAACGCTTCACCGTCTGGGCGCCCGCGGACGTCCGCGCGACGGTGGGCGTGCGACCGTCGTGGCCGCGGCCCACCCGGTACCGGAACCGGGGGCGGTCCGGTGCTCACCACGCGGCGGTCCGCCCCCACCGACCACCGGAGAGTCGCATGCACCCCCGCCGCACGTCCCCCCGACGAGGCCTGCACGCCGCCGCCGTCGCCCTGACCGTCCCGCTCGCGCTGCTGACCTCGGCGCTCGTCGCGACGCCCGCCGCCGCGCACGGGTCCGTCACCGACCCGCCCACCCGCAACTACGGGTGCTGGGAGCGGTGGGGAGCCGACTTCCAGAACCGTGAGATGGCCACCCTCGACCCCATGTGCTGGCAGGCGTGGCAGGACGACCCCAGCGCGATGTGGAACTGGAACGGCCTGTACCACGAGGGCATCGGCGGCCGGCACGAGGAGCTCATCCCCGACGGGCAGCTCTGCTCGGGCGGACGCACCGAGGGCGGGCGGTACGACTCGCTCGACACGCCCGGGCCCTGGACCATGGCCACGGTGCCGCAGAGGTTCACGCTGACGCTGACCGACCAGGCCAAGCACGGCGCCGACTACCTGCGCGTCTACGTCACCCGGCCCGGCTTCGACCCGACGACGACGGCGCCGGCGTGGTCGGACATGCAGCTGCTGAAGGTCACCGGCTCGTACCCCACGACGGGCCTGTACCAGACCGACGTCGACCTGACGGGGCGCTCCGGCCGGGCGATCCTCTACACGATCTGGCAGGCGAGCCACTCCGACCAGCCGTACTACCTGTGCTCGGACATCAACATCGGTGGCACGGCCCCGTCGCCGACGGCCACGCCCACGCCGGCCCCCACGCCGTCGCCGACCTCCACGCCGAGCCCCACGCCGAGCCCCACGCCGACGCCGGGCCCGACGCCCACGCCGACCGTCTCCCCGACCCCCGCCCCGACCCCCAGCCCGACGCCCACCCCCACGCCCGGCCCGACCACGACACCCGCGCCCGGCGCGTGCAGCGCGACCGTCACCGCCGTGAGCACGTGGAACGGTGGCTGGCAGGGCGAGGTGGTCGTGACGGCCGGAGCAGGCGGCCTGTCCGGCTGGGCGGTCACCCTCGGCGGTGCGACCGTCACGCAGGCGTGGAACAGCTCGGCCTCCGGGGCGGTGCTGACGAGCGCCGCGTGGAACGCGGGCCTCGCCCCCGGGGCGAGCACGACGGCCGGGTTCCTGGCCTCGGGAGCGCCGGGAGCGTTGACGGCCACGTGCGCCCCGGCCTGACCGTCGGGTGAGCGACCGTCCGGACGGCCCCGGGGGACCGGGGGCGTCCGGACGGCCGCGCACGGGACCCACGTCCTGCTGAAACGCTTAGCAGTCTCGCGTGCCGTCGGGGTAGGCCGCACCGTGGTCGAGCCCTTGCGGCGCCCTGTCGTCCCCGGTCGCATCGTTGCGACCGGCGACGTGCGCGGACGGGGCTTCGTACGTCACCGACCCCAGGAGACACGCATGTCCACCCCTACCAGGAGCCGGCTCGGCCGCCTCGGTCGGCTCGCTCTGGCCATCCCACTCGCCCTCGCCGCCACCGGCCTCGTCGCGACGTCCGCGTCGGCCCACGGCTCCGTGACCGACCCGCCGTCGCGCAACTACGGCTGCTGGGACCGCTGGGGCAACGACCACCTCAACCCGGCCATGGCGCAGCAGGACCCGCAGTGCTGGCAGGCGTTCCAGGAGAACCCCAACACCATGTGGAACTGGAACGGCCTGTTCCGTGAGGGTGTCGGCGGTCGCCACGAGGCCGTCATCCCCGACGGTCAGCTCTGCTCCGGCGGCCGCACGCAGGGCGGCCTGTACGCGTCGCTCGACAACCCCGGCCCGTGGACGGCGAAGACCGTCTCGAACAGCTTCCGGCTCACGCTGACGGACGGCGCGCGTCACGGTGCCGACTACCTGCGCATCTACGTGTCGAAGGCGGGCTTCGACCCGACGACGCAGCGCCTGGGCTGGGGCAACCTCGACCTGGTCAAGGAGACCGGTCGCTACGGCACGACGGGCCTGTACGAGACCGACATCAGCCTGCCGGGCCGCTCGGGCCGCGCGGTCCTGTTCACGATCTGGCAGGCCAGCCACCTCGACCAGCCGTACTACATCTGCTCCGACATCAACATCGGTGGCACGGCTCCGAACCCGACCCCGGCACCGACGACGCCGGCCCCGCAGCCGACGACGCCCGCTCCGCAGCCGACCACCCCGGCGCCCCAGCCGACGACGCCGGCTCCGCAGCCGACGACGCCCGCTCCGCAGCCCACCACCCCGGCTCCCCAGCCCGGTGGCGCGTGCACCGCGACCGTGAAGGCCACGAGCACCTGGTCCGGCGGCTGGCAGGGTGAGGTCACCGTGACGGCCGGCTCGGCCGCGATCAGCGGCTGGAACGTCACCGTCGGTGGCGCGACGATCACGCAGGCCTGGAGCAGCTCCTACAGCGGCAGCGTCCTGTCCAACGCCGCGTGGAACGGCTCCCTCGGGTCCGGTGCCAGCACCACGGCCGGATTCATCGCCTCGGGTACGCCCGGCTCGCTGACGGCCACCTGCGCCGCGGCCTGACGCACCCCTGAACCGCCGGACCTGACACCGGCGGCGTCCGACCCCGCGGGGGCACGACCCGCGGGCAGCACGGCCCCTGACGGCCGGGCACAGCCTCCCCTCCGGCTGTGCCCGGCCGTCGCACGTCCGGCCGTCCCGCGTCCGGCCGTCGACGACGGGCCGGCGGGGCACGCCCGCCCGACCACTGGTCAGCCCGGGGGCTGCCGGTGGCCTCCCGGGCCTCCCGGGTGACCAGTGGTCGAGCGGCTGGGACGTCGGTGCCGTCCTCGGGAGAAGTCGGCGAGAATGTCGCCCGTGACGTCGACCCGTGCCCCCCGCCTGCCCCGCGTGCGCGCGTCCGAGCTCGTCGGACGCGGCTGGCTCAACACCGGCGGCAAGGACGTGACCCTGGCGGACCTGCGCGGCAAGGTCGTCGTCCTGGACTTCTGGACGTTCTGCTGCATCAACTGCCTGCACGTCCTCGACGAGCTGCGCGAGATCGAGGCGCAGCACCGCGACGTGCTCGTGATCATCGGCGTGCACTCGCCCAAGTTCGTCCACGAGGCCGACCCGGTGGCGCTCGCGGCGGCCGTCGAGCGGTACGAGGTGCACCACCCGGTCCTCGACGACCCGGACCTCGTGACGTGGCAGGCGTTCACCGCGCGCGCCTGGCCGACGCTCGTCGTCATCGACCCCGAGGGGTACGTCGTCGCGCAGATGGCGGGCGAGGGTCACGCGCACGCCGTCGAGACGCTCGTGCGCGACCTCGTCGCCGAGCACGAGGCCAAGGGCACCCTGCACCGCGGCGACGGCCCGTACGTCGCGCCGACCCCGCAGCCGACGACGCTGCGGTTCCCCGCCAAGGCCGTCGAGCTGCCCGGTGGGACGTTCCTCGTCGCCGACGCGGGGCACCACGCGCTCACCGAGGTCGCGGCGGACGGCGAGACGCTCGTGCGGCGCATCGGGTCCGGTGAGCGCGGCCTGGTCGACGGCGGCCCCGACGACGCACGGTTCAGCGAGCCCAACGGCCTGTGCCTCGTGCCCGACGGGCTGCGCGAGCGCATCGGGTACGACGTGCTGGTCGCCGACACCGTGAACCACGCGCTGCGCGGCGTGCGGCTCGCGGACGGGCACGTCACGACCGTCGCGGGCACGGGCGAGCAGTACATGGTCGGTGCTGTCGACAACGTGCTGCCGGACGGCGACGACGACACGGGTCCCGTCGAGCCGGGCGTCGGTGACCGGTGGTCCCCCACGCGGGTCAAGCTGTCGTCGCCGTGGGACGTGGCGTGGTCGCCCGAGCTGCGCGCGTTCGTCGTCGCGATGGCCGGCAACCACACGTTGTGGGCGTTCGACCCTGAGCTGGGGAACATCGCGAGCCTGGCGGGAACGATGAACGAGGGGCTCGTCGACGGGCACCCGGAGCAGGCGTGGTTCGCGCAGCCCTCGGGGCTCTCCCGCGGCACCGACGGGCACGTGTGGCTGGCGGACGCCGAGACGTCGGCGCTGCGGTGGTTCGACCCGGCGGACGGGTTCGTGCACAGCGTCGTCGGCACGGGACTGTTCGACTTCGGCCACCGCGACGGGTCCGCCGACCAGGCCCTGTTCCAGCACCCGCTGGGCGTCGCCGCGCTGCCCGACGGCTCGGTCCTCGTCGCCGACACCTACAACGGTGCGCTGCGGCGGTGGGTCCCGGGCGACGACGGCGGGCCGGGCACGGTGTCGACGCTCGCGACCGGTCTCGCCGAGCCCTCCGGTCTCGTCCTGCCTGCCGGGGACGTCGACCACGTGCTCGTCGTCGAGTCGGCGGCCCACCGCCTCACGCGCGTCGCGCTGCCGGCCGGTGCCGGCACCCAGGTCGACGGCGGCGCGCACCGCACGCAGCGGCCCGTCACCCAGATCGGCGCGGATGTCGCGCTGGAGGTCGTCTTCCACCCGGCGGCCGGCCAGAAGCTCGACGACCGGTGGGGCCCGTCGACGTCGCTGCAGGTCTCGAGCACGCCACCCGGTCTGCTGCTCGACGGCGCCGGCGACGACGTGGCGCTGACCCGCGCGCTGCGCCTCGACCCGACCGTCGGCGAGGGCGTCCTGCACGTCACCGCGCGCGCCGCGAGCTGCGACGCCGATCCCGCGATCGAGCACCCGGCCTGCCACCTCGCGGCGCAGGACTGGGGCGTGCCCGTGCGCGTCGTCGCCGACGGCGACGCGACTCTCGTCCTGCCGCTGCACGGCTGAGCCGGGTCCGGGACGAGGCGGGGTCAGGACCGACGCGGGGTCAGGACGACGCGACGTCGTCGACCGCGATGGCGACCAGCGCGCGCAGCGCGGTCTGCACCTGACGGCCGGTCGACGCCGCGGCCGCCACCGCGATCTCGACGACCCACTCGTCGCGCTCGACGGTCAGCAGGCGCGTCTCGGACGCGTCGGCCGGGCTGCCGCCGCGCGCGACCGTCGTGAACGTCTGCGACCCGGGCATGCGCTCGCGCACCGCCCACGAGTCGCCGCCGAGCGTCTCGGTCGCCGCCGCGGCGAACGCGCACAGGCGCGGCACCGCCGCGGGCGCCGCGGCACCGATCGCGACGGCCCCGCCGGCGGTGAGCCGCTCGACCGCCTGCACCGGGTCCGCGATCGGCGGTGTCGTGCGCGCACGGGCACGCGCACGGCGGCGCTTCGCCTGGTACTGCGCCTGGTCGGCGCGCCGGAACAGGTGCCGCGCCTCGACCGAGCCCATGACCGCGGTCGACGCGATGCCGTAGGAGATGGCCGCCCCGTGCGGCAGGGGGAACTTCGCGACCGTCGTCGACATGGTCGTCGCGACGACCTCGCGCGACTGGTCGACCGTCACGAGGCAGAACTCGTCGCCGCCGATGCGGGCGGCCGTCGCGCCCGGGATCGCGTCCGCCGCACGGCGCAGCACGTCCGCGACCGCGCGCAGCAGGTCGTCGCCCGCGTCGTGCCCGAGCTCGTCGTTCACGCGCTTGAGGCCGTCCACGTCGCACATGACGACGCACGTCTCACGCCCCGACGCGAGCGCCGCCTCGGCCGCCTGGTCGGCCGTGCGCCGGTTCGCCAGCCCCGTGAGCGGGTCGTCGGCGATCATGTGCCGCATCTGCTGCTCGAGGTCGACGCGGGCGATCGCGCCGGCGGCGAGCGCGGCCAGCACCTCGGCCGTCGCGACGTCGTCGGCGTGGAACAGCGGCGAGTCGAAGTCGCGCACCACCGTGAGCTGGCCCCACACCGCGTCGTTGACGACGACGGGCGACGTGAGCGCCGACGCGGCACCGACCTCGCGCAGCAGCTCGACCTCGACGCGGTCGCCCGCGGTCGTGTCACCGGGCCGCACCGACCGGCCCTGCGCGTCGAACGCGTGCGCGACCCAGCTCTCCCGGTTGCGCAGCAGCGCGCGCAGCGCCGGACGCTCGTCCGCGCGGTACGTGGTCCGCAGGAACTGGTGCCACCGCGGGTCGTCGGACGTCGGTTCGAGGTGCACGACCCGGCAGGTCTCCTGCGAGATCCGGGACACGGCGCACGCGTCCGCACCGAGCACGTCGACGGCGGCCTGGGCCGCGGCCTCGACGACCTCCTCGACCCGCCGGCAGGCGTCGAACCGGTGGGCGGCGACGGCCAACCCGCGCACGCCACCGAGGTCCGCAGCCGAGAGGCCACCTCGGTGCGCACCCTTGGCAGTCGTGCCCCTGCGCGTCACGACGCCCATCATCGGGCCTCGACCCCACATCCGCGCAGTTCGGACCATGAGAGGTCCGTGAGATCACCCGTCCGCGTGGCGGTGCGCACCCCGGCGTGTCGCGGGCGTCGCGCGTGCTGGAAACGTTTCGTGACCTTGTCCGGCCCCGTCCGGGTCCGCACCCTGAACGCCACACCGCGCCCCGCTGGTGCCCAGCCCCCCGCGGCGACCGACGCCGCTCGCGTGAGAGGGATCCCCCCACATGCAACGACACCGCACCACCCGCCGAACGCTGGGTGGCATCGCTGCCACCGCGCTGGTGGCGACGGCCCTGGTCGTCATCCCCACCGCCGCGCAGGCGCACGGTGGCCTCACCAACCCGCCGACGCGTACGTGGGTCTGCTACCAGGACGGCCTGGCCGGCGGTCAGGCCGCAGGCGAGGCCGGCAACGTCCGGCCCACCAACCCGGCGTGCGTCAACGCGTTCAACGACGGCAACTACTCGTTCTACAACTGGTACGGCAACCTGCTCGGCACCATCGCCGGCCGCCACGAGACGATCGCGGACGGCAAGCTCTGCGGCCCCGACGCCCGGTTCAACGCGTACAACACGCCGTCGTCCTCCTGGCCGACGACCCGGGTCACGCCCGGCCAGTCGATCACGTTCCAGTACGCCGCGGTCGCACGTCACCCCGGGTACTTCACGACGTGGATCACGAAGGACGGCTGGAACCAGAACCAGCCGATCGGCTGGGACGACCTCGAGCCCGCGCCGTTCGACCGCGTCCTCGACCCGCCGATCCGCGAGAGCGGCGTCGCCGGCCCCGAGTACTGGTGGAACGTGAGGCTGCCGTCCAACAAGACGGGCAAGCACGTCCTGTTCAACATCTGGGAGCGCACCGACAGCCCCGAGTCGTTCTACAACTGCGTGGACGTCGACTTCGGTGGTGGCGGCACGGTCCCGTCGCCCACGCCGTCGCCGACGCGCACGGCCACCCCCACGCCGACGCCGTCCACCACGCCGTCGCCGACCCCGACGCCGTCCACCACGCCGTCGCCGACCCCATCGCCGACACCGTCGACGTCGCCGTCGCCGACCCCGTCCGCCACGCCGAGCACGAGCCCCACGCCCACGCCGACCGTCCCGACGGACTCCGTCTGCGAGATCGAGGTCGACACGTCGAGCTCGTGGCCCGGTGGCTTCCAGGGCAACGTCACGGTGTTCAACGCCACGATGTCGCCCCTGAACGGCTGGGAGGTGAAGTGGACGTTCGCCAACGGTGAGTCGGTGCAGCAGTCGTGGAGCGCCGTCGCGACGCAGTCCGGCTCGACCGTCACGGTGAAGAACGCCGCGTGGAACGCGACGATCGCCCACCACAACGCCGTGTCGTTCGGCTTCATCGGGTCCGGCACGCCGGCGCCCGTGACCGGTGCGACGCTCAACGGCAACGCCTGCATCGTCCGCTGACACCCGTCGGCTGACGTACGACGCGGCGCCCGTACCCTCCTGGGGTGCGGGCGCCGCGTCGTGCTACCGCGTCGTGCCGGGGAGCTGCGGGGACGTGCCAGGCAGGTCGGTCAGGACTGCGCGGTGACCGGGCCCGTCGTGCGGACGTGCACGCTCACGCCCCGTACGCGTCTCGGGACGTCCAGACGTCTCGCGGCGCCGGCGTCGCCCTGGACGCGGACGAGGACGCCGTAGCCGTCGTCGTCGGGCGCGATCCCGATGCCGGTGACCCCCGCACGGCCGCTGAGCGCGACCTTCAGCTCGTCCTTGGCCCGGCGGGCCTCGTCGAGGTCGGCCACTGCACACCTCCCGCGCCGGTCGGGGGCGCGGGCGGCCGCTCGCGTCAGGCGAGCAGCTTCGCGTCGAGCGCCCCGAGGACGGCATCGATGGGGTTGACGTACGTCAGCCCCCGACCATTGTCGCCCCCGGTCTCCGACCCGGCAAAGAGCAGCCCGAGGGCGACCCCGTCCTCGCGGTAGACCAGCGACCCGGAGTCGCCCCCGCGCGAGAACGCGGCGGTCCCGGTGCCCTCGACCTCGATCTGGTCGTCGAACCGCAGGTTGCCCAGGTCCTCGCCGTACCCGACGACGACGTCGTCGAGCTCGATCGCCGTGACGCGCCCGCCCGTGACCGACGTCGTGCGCCCGATCTTCCCGACGGTCTCACCGCCGAGGGCGCGCGCCGTCGTGGTGACGCGCCCCACGGGGTACGTCGCGTCGACCTCGACGTCGTCGAGCCGCGCCACCGCCGCGTCGACCGTCGCCGTCTCGCCCGCGGTGAGCGGCACGACGGCCGCGAGCTCACCGACCCGGTCCGCGGGGGCGTACCCGCCGTCGGCCGGGCCGGGCTGCAGGATCACGTCGCCGGGCCGTGCCAGGGGCGACCCGGCGAGCACGTGGTAGTTCGACAGCGCGTGCAGCACGCCGTCGACCAGGACGAACGCACCGAGCGTGCCCGCGGTGACGCGGACGTGCGCGATCGACACCCCGGGGCGCAGCGGACGGGCACGCCCCGTCTCGCCGAGCGCCTGGGCGGTGACGACGGGCGGACGCGGACCCGGTACGGCGCCGCCGTGGGAGCCACCACCGCGGGCGCCGAGCGGGCGGATGCGGCCCGTGCGGCGCACGTCGACGGTCGTCCCGACCTCCCCGACCTCCGCCGCGACCCTGCGCGCGATGCTGCGGACCCCCGGCAGCCCGAGGCGGTAGCGCAGCGCCACGGCGTAACCGCCGCCCGCGCGCGGCGCGAGGCCCACGGCCAGCGGCGCGGACCGCGGCGCCGTGCTCGACGCCCGCACCGCCCGTCCTGCGAGCGTGCGTGCCACCGCCGTGGCGTGCGCCTTGGCCTCGCGTGCCTCGTCGCGGTCCATGCAGCCCCCTTCGTCGTCGCCCCTGCCCGCCGCGCGCGACCGTGCCGCCCGCGGGGCGCGCCCATTGTGTCCGGCAGGTCCGACATGCGCCGGTGGTGCCCGCCGGGTGGACGACCGACCCCTCAGACGGTCGGGGGAGCCGGCGGCGGCGGCTCCTCACGGTGCTCGACCACCTGCCGGTGCGTGGTGTTGGTGCGCTGCGCGTTGAGCGCGATCGCCAGGATCAGCGCCAGGACACCCGCACCCATGCAGATGTACCCGATGACCGTCAGGTCGACGCCCTCGATCCGGTCGGAGACGCCGAACGAGAGGATCGCCCCGATCACCAGGAGTGCGATACCGCCACCGATGCCCATGTCGCTCCTTCGTCGTGCGGTGCGGGCCACCGTGGCCCGCCTGGGTGGCGAGTCTGGTGCCGGGCGGTGCGTCCCGCACCTCGAGCGGCCGGCGGACGACGCCCGGGCGGCGCGCCGGGCGTCGTCCACCGGCCACGGCTCGTCCCGCGCCCGGACGCCGGCAGCCGCTCGGGATGCCGAGGTGGGGGTGCGCGGGTAGACACGTCGCATGGGAGTCCTCGTCCGCTCGGCCGTCCTGGGCCTCGCCGCAGGCGGCCGGTCGTCCGTCTCGCTCGCCGTCCCCGCGTTCGTCGCGACGCGTGGGCGCCACGGCGGCGGTGCGCGGACGCTGCGCGTCCTGGCCGCGCTGGCCGTCGTCGGCGAGACCGTCGCCGACAAGCTGCCGGCGACCCCCAGCAGGCTCGGGTCCCCGCAGCTCGCCGGGCGCCTGCTGGCCGGTGCCGCGGGGGCCGGTGCGCTCGCGGCCGTCGACGGGCGGCGCGTGCCGGCGGTCCTCGTCGCGGTCGTCGTCGGCGGGGCGGGGGCGTTCGCGGGCGCGGTCGCCGGTGCGTCGTGGCGGCAGTGGGCGGCCGACGACGGCCCGCACGCGCTGCACCCCGACGTGCGCGCCGCGCTGGTCGAGGACGTCGTCGTGCTCGCGTCGGCCCGCGCGCTCGTCGGTCGCTGACGCGCCCGTCGGGGGCGCCGCGCTCGTCGGGGGCGCCGCGCGACCTGGCAGCCCAGCCGGCTTCTCGGAGCGCCGGGTGCCCGCGCCGTCCACCGAGTGCGGTACTCGTCCACCGAGTGCGGTACTCGTATGTGCCGCACTCGGCGGTCGAGTACCGCACTCGGCGGGGGGGGGTCGCGTGCGAGGATGGGGGCAGGGCCCGCTCGGTGCGGGTTCCCGGACGAGCGGCGCCGTACCCGGAGTGCGACAAGACGGCGGCCAACGGAGGCAGTCGTGTCCGCCACGTCCCTGGCCTGGGTCGTCCTCGTCGTGTCCGGTGCCCTGGAGGCCGTCTGGGCCACCGCGCTGGGCCGGTCCGAGGGGTTCTCGCGCCCCGGCCCCAGCGTCGTCTTCGTCGTCGGCCTCGTGCTGTCCATGGCCGGACTGGCCTACGCGATGCGCGAGCTGCCCACCGGCACGTCGTACGCGGTGTGGGTCGGCATCGGCGCGACCCTGACCGTCGCGTGGGCGATGGTGACGGGCGCCGAGGCCGCGAGCCTGGTGAGGATCCTGCTCGTCCTCGGCATCGTCGGCTGCGTGGTCGGGCTCAAGCTCGCCCGCTGACCCTGCGCCGCGGGTCAGGCCGCCAGGGCGGCCGGGGCGAACTGGGTGCGGTACAGGTCGGCGTACAGGCCACCGCGGGACAGCAGCTCGTCGTGCGTTCCGGACTCCGCGATGCGGCCCTCGTCGACGACCACGATGAGGTCCGCCTGGCGCACGGTCGACAGCCGGTGCGCGATGACGAGCGACGTCCGCCCGACCAGCGCCTCGTCGAGCGCCGCCTGCACCGCGGCCTCCGACTCGGAGTCCAGGTGCGCCGTGGCCTCGTCGAGCACGACGACGTCGGGGGCCTTGAGCAGCAGCCGCGCGATCGCGAGGCGCTGGCGCTCGCCGCCGGACAGGCGGTAGCCGCGGTCGCCGACGACGGTCTCGATGCCCTCGGGCAGCGACGCGACGAGGTCCCACACGTGCGCGGCGCGCAGCGCCCGCTCGATGTCGTCGTCGGTGGCCTCGGGGCGCGCGAAGCGCAGGTTGCCGGCGATGGTGTCGTGGAACAGGTGCGCCTCCTGGCTCACGACGCCCACGGTGTCGCGCAGCGACGCGGTCGTGACGTCACGCAGGTCGGTGCCGGCGATGCGCACGGCGCCGCGCGTCGGGTCGTACATGCGCGTGACGAGCTGCGAGACGGTCGTCTTGCCGGCGCCGGACGGCCCGACGAGCGCGACCATCGACCCGGCGGGCACGTGGAACGACACGTCGCGCAGCGTGTCGGCGACCGTGTCGCGGCTCAGGGTCGCGACGGACTCGAGCGAGGCCAGCGAGACCTCCCCGGCGGACGGGTAGCGGAAGCCGACGTGGTCGAGCTCGAGGCTCGCGCCGCGCGCCGCGACGGCCGCGCGCAGGTCCCGCGCGTCGGGCTTCTCCGCGACCGTCGGCTCGAGGTCCAGCACCTCGAGGACGCGCTCGAACGACACGAGCGCCGTCATGACGTCGACCTGCACGTTCGACATGGCGGTCAGCGGGCCGTAGAGGCGGCCGAGGTACGCCGCGAGCGCGACGACGACGCCGACGGTGAGCTGACCGCGGATCGCGAGCACGCCGCCGACCCCGTAGACGACGGCGGTGGCGACGGCCGCCACCGTGGTGAGCCCGATGCGGAACCAGGTCGAGTACAGCGCGCGCCGCACGCCGATGTCGCGGACGCGGCCGGTCTGCGCGGCGTACGCGGCGGACTCGCGGGCGGGGTCGCCGAAGATCTTCACGAGGTGCGCGCCGGCGACGTTGAACCGCTCGGTCATCGTCTGCGACGCCTCGGCGCCCAGCTCGTACGACTCGCGCGTGATCGCGGCGATGCGGCGGCCGAACCACCGAGCGGGCAGCACGAACACCGGCAGCAGGACGAGGGACAGCAGCGTGAGCTGCCACGACATCGACAGCATCGCGGCGAGCACGAAGACGACGGTCAGCGAGTTGCTCACGACGTTGGACAGCGTGGACGTGAACGCCTGCTGCGCGCCGAGCACGTCGCCGTTGAGCCGCTGCACGAGCGCGCCGGTGCGGGCGCGGCTGAAGAACGCGAGCGGCATGCGCTGCACGTGGTCGAACACGGCGGTGCGCAGGTCGTGGATGAGGCCCTCGCCGATGCGTGCGGACACCCAGCGCTCACCGACGCCGAGCGCGGCGGACACGACGGCCAGGCCCGCGACGGTCGCCGCGATGCCGACGACCGTGCGGGTGTCGCCCGCCGTGATGCCGTCGTCGATGAGCCGCTGGAACAGCCACGGGGTGAGCGCGCCGGCGGCGGCGCCGAGGGCGATGAGGACGAGGAAGACCGCGAGCTGGGCGCGGTAGGGGCGGGCGAAGGCGAGGATGCGGCGCAGGGTGCCGGCCGTGAGCCGCTGGTGGGCGACGTCGCGGTCCTGGCTGAAGCCGCGCATCCCGCGGCCGCCGGGGACGGGTCCGGGGTGGGTCATGGGGGACCTCCAGGGGTTCGGAGGGGCGCGGGGCGAGCCGCGCATATGCTGAGGTTACCTCAAGATGAGCAATCTTCACCTCCTGGGTATTCCCCGGTAGCCTCGGAGCCGTGCGGGAGCAGGCGGACGACGTGACGACGACCGACCGGGAAGGCGGCGGCGACACGCGCCCGGGCGACGCGGTGCACGACGGTGGACGTCGCGGTGGCCCCCGACGCGAGCGGCGGGACCCCGCCCGGCGCCCCCAGCAGTCCGAGGAGCTGCTCGAGCTGCTGCACGACGTGCTGCGGGCCGTGCGCCGCGACGCCACCGACCGCCTCGGGGACGACGTCACACCCGGTCAGCTGCGCCTGCTGCGCACGCTCGACCGGTGCGAGCGCCCGCGCCGGCTGGGCGAGCTCGCCGCGGCCCTCGACGTCGCGCCGCGCTCCGTGACGTCCAAGGTCGACCAGGCGGAGGACGACGGCTTGGTCCGGCGCGTCCCCGACCCCGATGACCGGCGCGCGACGCTCGTCGAGCTCACCGACGCCGGGCACGACCTGCTCGACCGCCTGTCCGCCCGCCGCCACGAGGGCGTGCGGGCGCGTCTCGAGGTCCTCGACGCCGACGAGCAGCGCACGCTGCTCGACCTGCTGCGCCGGGTGGCCGACGCCCCGCCCGAGCCGTCCCGCCCGGTGCCGAGCTCGTAGTTCGGCGGCTCATGGCACGTGAGAGGCCGCCGAAGTACGAGTTCGGCCCCCCGGACGGCCTGCCCGGTGGCACCTGGGGCGGGGGCGTGGGACGGTCTGCCGATGGGTGACGTGCAGCAGCCGCGGCTCGTGGCGACCTCCGTGACGATCGGGACGCCGCGTCCGCACGAGGCCGCGGTGTTCTGGAGCCGCCTGCTCGGGTACCGGCTGACGGCCGACGACCCGCCGCGTCCGGACGACCCCACCGAAGGTGGGTGGGCGCAGGTGGCGCCGCCGGAGGGCACGGCCGGTATGACGATCAACCTCGAGCACGAGCGCGCGTACCGGGTGCCGGTGTGGCCCGCGCGGCCCGGTGAGCAGGTCGCGACGCAGCACGTCGACGTCCACGTCCCCGGCGGCGACCTCGACGCGGCCGTCGCGTGGGCCGTCGAGTGCGGTGCACGGCCGGCCGACCACCAGCCGCAGGACGACGTGCGCGTGCTGCTCGCACCCGACGGGCACCCGTTCTGCCTGTTCCTCTAGCCGACGTCCCTCTGGCCGACGTCCCTGTCGCCGACGTCCCTGTCTCCCACGTCCTCACCGCCCGGCACGTCGTCCGCCCCTGACGCGTCGAGCGTCCCCCCGGCCTCCTCCACGTGCCGCACGGCCTGCGCCTGGTCGAGCCCGACCGCGCGCAGCAGGTCCACCGCACCCGAGCGCACCTGCACCGCCAGCGCGGCGCTCGACGCCGGCGGGCGCGCACGGAGCACGGCCGACGCGGCGACGGTCGCGTCGCGTCCCGCGTCCACCACCTGCTGCGCGCTCGCCTCGCCGTGCACGTGCCGGGCGAGCGCGGCGACACCGTCCGCGAGCAGGTCCAGCGCGCGGGCGGCCGGCTCCAGGTCCGCCGCCGCGTGCTCGTCGGCGTGCCGGACCCGGGCCGCGACCGCGCGGGCTGCCGACCGGACCGACACCAGCAGCAGGTCGAGGCGGCGACGTGCCACACGGATCGGCTCGGTCGCCGCCGTGCGGCGGGCCCGCCGCGGCGCCAGCCGGCCGGCCTCGGCCACCGCGTCGATCTCCTGGTCCAGGTCCGGCAGCGTGCGCGCCACGGCCGTGAGCGCGTCGAGCGCCGCCTCGGCCCCGGCCAGGTCCCGGTCGCGCAGCGCGCCGGCCAGACGTCGCAGCACGTCCGCCAGCCCGCCGAGCGCGCCGTCGAGCGCCCGCAGCGCGCCGTGACGCGGGTCACGCGGCACCACGGCGTTGAGCGTCAGCCCCACGGCCCCGCCGACGAGCGCGTCGCCCAGCCGCACCAGCGGGTGGCCCCCGAGCGTGGGCGCCACGGCCGTGACCAGCACGGCCGCCACCGCCGCCTGGTTGGTCACGAGCGTGCCGGCCCGCAGCGCGACGGCCACGGTCATCGCCGCCAGGACCGCTGCCGAGAGCTGCCACGTGCCGGTGCCCGCGACCCGCACGAGCAGGTCCGCCGCCACCAGCCCGACCACCACGCCGAGCGCGATCTCCGCGGCCCGCCGCGTGCGCTGCCCCGGGCTGATGCTCACGCACACCACCGCGGCGATGGGTGCGAAGAACGCCTGCGGCGCACCGAACAACCACGCCGCGAGCAGGTAGGCCAGACCGGCCGCGGCCGACGCCAGCACGATCGAGGGCAGGTGCCGCACGACGCGTCCGCCCGCGGCCCGCAGCGCCGTCGCACCACGGGTGCGTGCGCGCCGCAGCGGCTCGCGGGTCCCGGCCACGGCCGCCTACACGGGCAGGCCCGGCAGGGCCGTCGTCGTCAGGCCGCCGCGCCGCGTGTCCACCCGCACCATCTGCGCGACCACCGGCACGGACGAGCGCAGCACCAGGCCGTACGCGACGCCCAGCGGCACCGCCTGCGGGTCGACCAGGTCGTTGACGCGCACGTGCCGCACGCGCCGGGCCCGCACGACGAGCGGGTACGGGCCCACCGGCTCGGCGTCCTCGTGCAGCACCTCGAGCTCGACGTCGGCGTCCTCGTCGGACGTGTTCAGCACGCACAGCTCGTCGCGGCTCGTCATCTCCGGCTCGTGCCCGGTGCTCTCGGCCGGGACGTGCCCGGCGGGGAACACCCAGGTGCGGGCCCCGGTCGCGTGGCTCGTCATGCGTCCTCCAGGAGCGTGCGCAGGTGGTCGTTGAGCATCACGCCGTCGGGGTCGAGCGTGCGGCGCACCCCCTGGAAGGCGTCCCAGTGCGGGTAGCGGTCGCGCAGGTCGGCCGCCGTCGCGGTGTGCTTCTTGCCCCAGTGCGGCCGGCCGCCGTACGAGCGCAGCACCGGCTCCAGGTCGCCGAAGTACTCGTCGTGCGGCAGACCCGCGTTGTGCAGCAGCGCGATCGTCATGGTGTCGCGGCCCTCGCACGTGCTCAGCAGCCCGTCGTCCGCGGCGACCGTGCGCACCAGCACCCGCCACGCGACCGTGCGCCGGTGCCGCTCCTTGATGCGCGCCCGCACCTCGCGGAAGCACTCGAGGCCCGCGTCGTAGGGGAGCATGTACTCCATCTCCTCGAACCGCAGCTCCCGGTGGTGCGGGATGACGTGGTGGTTCGCGCCCAGGTCCTCGTCGTGCAGCGGCGCCCCGTGCGGGGCGACGTCCGGCACCTCGCCCGGCAGGTTGAGCGTGCGCACCTGCGCCTGGTCGCTGCGGGGGTACCAGTACATGTCGAACGAGCGGTGCGCCCGGGCCATCGCGTCGTAGTGCTCCAGCGCCCAGTCGACGTGCGTGCACCAGTCCCGCCGGTGCAGCGCGTGCTGCTCGACGAGCTGGAGCGTCAGGCGCGTCAGGACGCCGAGCGCACCCAGGTGGACGCGGGCCGCGCGCAGCAGCTCGTCGTCCGCGACGGGAGCCGAGCCGTCGGCGTCGGTGCCGAACCGCACGACGTCGCCCGCGCCGGTCACCAGCTCGCCGCCCACGAGCGACGCCGACAGGTTCGGACGGCGCAGCCCCGACCCGTGCGTGCCGGTCGCGAACGCGCCGGCGACCGCCTGCAGGTCGATGTCGCCCATGTTGTCCATCGACATGCCGAGCGTCGCGAACGCGTCGGTCGCGTCGTGCAGCCGGGTGCCGGGCAGGACGGTCGCGGTCAGGGCGTCCGGGTCGTGGTCGACGAGGCCCTGCAGCCCGTCCGTCGACACCGTGACCCCGTCGGTCGCCGCGACGGGCGACGACGAGTGCCGCGCGCCCACCGGTCGCACGGTGCGGCCCGTCTCCCGCGCGCGCCGCACCACGGCCGCGACCTCGTCGGCGGTCCGCGGCTCGACGGTCTCGCCGGGCGTCCAGCTCACGCTGCCGGACCAGTTGGTGAACGTCGCCATGCTCCTCCTCGTGCCGGGTGTGACCCCCCACCCTGGCAACGCACGCCGAGGAGCGCGCGTCGAGGCGCGAGCGGGTCAGCCCGCGAGCGGTGCGCGCAGCGTGGCGGTCCCGACCACGACGCCCGCGCGCACGAACACGTCGACCCGCTCGACGAACCGCGTGAGGGTCACGTCGGCGTCGTAGCCGAGCGCGGTCAGACCGCCGACCGCGACGGCGAGCGTGACGCCGTACGCCGCGTAGACCGTCAGCGGTGCGACGAGCAGCCGCTCGCGCCACGATCCCGTCGTCCCCAGCAGCGGCAGCGCGAAGTTGCCGCCGCGGCTCCACAGGTCGTTCAGTACGGGGGCCTCGCGCCACCAGCGCGGCGGGCGCGGCTCCCACGGCCACAGCAGCGGCACACCGCCGCCGGTCAGCATGTCGCCTGCCACGTGCACGGCCGCGCCGACGCCCACGGCGACCGGCAACCAGTCCCACGTCGTCGGCGCGGCGACGGTGACGAACGCGGCGAGCGCGAGCGCGAGCGCCCACGCGTCCGCCCGGCGTCGCACCAGGCGCAGGGCGCGCGCGGCGAACGCGACGAGCAGCAGCGACAGCACGCCCGCACCGACGGCCAGGGAGCCGAGGGCCTCCGTCTGCACGGTGACCTTCCCGGCGGCCCACGCGACGCCGACGGCGACCGCGACCCCCAGCACCGAGTGCGTGCCGTTGCGGTGCCCGCCCGCGAGCCTCCCGACCACCGCGCACACCCACTCCGAGACCGGCGGCAGCGAGTGCGCGATCGTCGCGTCGTGGTGGTCGGCGTCGGGGGCGAGCGCGGCGCCGGCGCACACCAGCGCACCCGTCACGACCCCGAGCGGTGAGACCGGGTACCAGCCGAGCGTGTACGGCGCGGTCGACGCCACCGCGACCCACGCGGCCGCCCCGCACAGCGCGTGGTGCGCGCCCTTCACCGGGCCGTCGCCCCGGACGCGTCCGCGGTGCGACGGGTGGGGACATGCGGCAACGGGACCTCCGGTGCAGGTCAGCAGGGGTGGACGACGCCCACCTCAGCCGTCCGGGTGACGCAGGTCAAGGTGTCCGGTGTGTCCGGGTGCCGGGCGTGTCGTCCCGGCCCGGCGTCCGACCGCGGAACGCCTCGTGGCGCGGCCCGGGCGACACCCGTCCGGGACGGGCCGGGGCTGGTCGATGGTCGAGATGGTCGATCGGCCCGCCGAGATCGTCCTCTACGCGGGCCGCCTCGGCGCCAGCCACGAGGGCGTGGCCGTGCGCCGGGGCGAGACCGTGCAGCTCGCGATCACGCGCCTGCTGCGCACCTCCTACCGGTGCGACGTGAGGGCACCGTCCGGTTCGATGACGTTCACGCCGGAGGGCTACGCCCACAAGCTGACGATGCGGCCGCTCGAGGAGGCCGTGGTGCGCCACGGCATCGCCCTCGTCACCGTGGGCGAGGCCGCACGGATCGCACGGACGGTCACCGCCTGACCGGCGACCACCCCCAGACGCGAGTGCGGTACTCCGCCGCCGAGTGCGGTACTCGTTGGTACCGCGCTCGGCGCACGAGTACCGCGCTCGGCGGCTGCGGTCGTGTCGCGGATCAGGGGTGGTCGGCGAGGCGGTCGCGCAGGAGGACGGCGATGTCGGCGACCTCGGGCACGCCGACCTGGGGTGCGGCGGGCACGGCCGTGGGACGACGGGGGCCGGCGGGCTCCTGCGTGCCGGTGGCCGCGGCGCCCGCGGGCGAGCCCGTGCTGCCGTCCGCCGACGCGCGCGCGTGGGCCGCGACGCCGTCGCTCAGCATCACCGTGCAGAACGGGCACGCGGTGGCGATCGTCGTGGCACCGGTGCCGACGGCCTCGGCGGCGCGGACCGTGCCGATGCGCTCGCCGATCGTCTCCTCCATCCACATGCGTGCGCCGCCCGCACCGCAGCAGAACGACGTCTCGGCGTTGCGCGGCATCTCGGCGAGCGTGACGCCCGGGATCGCGGCGATGAGGTCCCGCGGCGGGGAGTAGACCTGGTTGTGACGGCCCAGGTAGCAGGGGTCGTGGTACGTCACGGTCGCGCCCGAGCCGTCGTCGCCGACGCCCGGCGCGAACCGCAGGCGTCCCTCGCGGACGAGCCGGTCCAGCAGCTGCGTGTGGTGCACGACCTCGAACCGGCCGCCCATGGCCGGGTACTCGCGCGACAGCGTGTTGAAGCAGTGCGCGCACGTCACGACGACGCGCTGCGCGCCCGCCTCGGTGAGGGTCTCGACGTTCTGCGCGGCGAGCATCTGGTAGAGCATCTCGTTGCCGGCGCGGCGGGCGGGGTCGCCCGTGCACGTCTCGCCGTCGCCGAGCACCGCGAAGGTCACGCCCGCGGCGTGCAGCAGCTCGGCGACCGCACGCGTGGTGCGCTTGGCGCGGTCCTCGAAGGCCCCCGCGCACCCGACCCAGAACAGCCAGTCGACGTCGGCCGCGGACTCGACGTCGACGCCGACGACCGGGACGTCGAACTCCAGGCCCTTCGCCCAGTCGAGGCGCTGCCGCGCGGGCAGCCCCCACGGGTTGCCGCGGCGCTCCAGCTTGGTGAATGTGCCTCCGAGCTCGGCGGGGAACGCCGACTCCATGAGGGTCTGGTAGCGGCGGATGTCGACGATCGTGTCGACGTGCTCGATGTCGACCGGGCACTGCTGCACGCACGCGCCGCACGTGGTGCAGGCCCACAGCACGTCGGGGTCGATCACGCCCGACGCCACGAGGTCGACGCCCAGGTGCGGATCGCCCTGCGCCTCGTCGGACGCACCCGCGGCACGTGCCGCCCGGACGTACGGCGCGGTCGCGGCGGCGTGGTCGCGCAGCGCGAGCGTGAGCAGCTTGGGGCTCAGCGGCTTGCCGGTCGCCCACGCGGGGCACTGGTCCTGGCAGCGGCCGCACTCGGTGCACGTCGCGACGTCGAGCAGGCCCTTCCACGGCAGGTCCTCGACCGCGCCGACGCCCAGGCGCACGTCGTCGGGCAGGTCCTCGACGGCCGTGAGGTCGAGCGGCTCACCGTCCGGGTCCCGCAGCGGGACGAGCGGCCCCAGCGCACTTGTACCATCGGGGTTCCGCCGGGTGTACACGTTGACGACCGCGAGGAACCGGTGCCATGCGACGCCCATCGTCGGCAGCAGGCCCACCACCACGAACCAGGCGTTCGACACCAGGATCTTGACGAGCGCGACCACGACCACGGCCGTCTCCAGCGTCGGCGGCGCGACCGGGACCCACGAGGCCCCGAACCACGCCGTCAACGGGAAGTGCAGCGCGGTCGCCCACGGCTCGCCGTCCTGCACACCCAGCGCGTACTCCAGGCCGCGCAGCAGCAGCACGGCCAGCACGACGAGCAGCACGGTCGCCTCGACGACGTACGCCCACAGCTGGTTCGAGCCGAAGAACCGCGACCGGCGCCGCACCCCCTCCGGTGCGCCCGCGCGCGGCCTCACGCGCTGACGGAGCACGATCAGGTACCCGATGCCCAGCAGCCCGAGCCACGCGAACGCCTCGACCGCCCACTCCAGCGGGAGCCAGTGCGCCAGGAACGGCAGCCCGTACCGCGGGTCGACGAGCTGCCCGTACCCCGTCAGCAGCGTCACCACCAGCACCGGGAACGACACCATGACGACCCAGTGCGCCGCCCGGACCGCCGGTCGGTGCCGGAACCGGCCGTGCCCGACCACCTCGCGCACGAGCGTCGCCAGGCGCGGCCGCACGGGGGTCCAGCGCCCGGGCAGCGGCCTTCCGACGCGCACGGTCCGCACGATGACGACGACGCCGCGGGCGAACACCACGACCCCGACCACCGTCGCCACCGCCGCCAGCACCACCGCGACCACCTGCACCGACCTCACGCCGCCAACCTACCGACACCCGCCCCCGCACCCCTGGGCCGAAGGACGCCCCTCCCCCTCGCGAGGTCGAGCATCCGGACCATCCAACGGTCACCCACCTCCCCCTCGCGAGAGGGAGGAGGGTGACCGTTGGACGGTCGGTCTGCTCGACCTCGTGAGGGGGAGGGGGGTGACGGTTGGATGGTCGGTCTGCTCGACCTCGTGAGGGGGAGGTGGGGTGGGGGCGACGTGACGTCGGGCACGTTCGCCGGTCGGGACGGGTGCGGGCCGCGGAGCCCGGGCTCGCGGTTGGTAGCATCGACCCGTCCCCCGCACCCACCACGGCGCGCTGACCAGCACGGACCTTCGTACCGGCACGTTTCGGACGTCGGCCGGCCCGGCCCGCTCCCGCCGTGCGTGGTCGCACCCCACCTCCTCCGGGTCCGGCACCGCGAGCGCGCGGTCGCCGGCCCACCGGCTCGTCGCCGCTGACGGGCCGTGCTACGACGACCGACCGACCACCCGCCCCGACAGGACGGAGCCGGACGTGCTGCTGCTGCTGACGGTCCACCTCGCAGCGGCCGTCGTCGCGCCCGTGCTCTTCCGCTGGTGGGGACGTCGCGCGTTCTGGGCGCTCGCGCTCGCACCCGCGTCGGCGGCCGTGTGGGCGCTGACGCGGACGAACGAGGTGCGGGCCGGGCGCGGGCCGGCCGAGGTCGTCGAGTGGATCCCGGCGCTCGGGCTCGAGCTGAGCTTCCGGCTCGACACGTTGTCGTGGCTCATGGCGCTGGTCGTCGGCGGCGTCGGCGCGCTCGTGCTGATCTACTGCGCGGCGTACTTCTCGCCCACCGCGTCGGGCCTGGGGCGGTTCGGCGGCGTGTTCACGGCGTTCGCGGGGTCGATGCTCGGCCTCGTCACGGCCGACGACATGCTTCTGATGTTCGTGTTCTGGGAGCTCACGACGGTCACGTCGTACCTGCTCATCGGGCACTACGCGGACCGCAAGGCGAGCCGCCGCGCCGCCATGCAGGCGATCATCGTGACGACCGCGGGCGGCCTGGCGATGCTCGTCGGCGTCGTGATCCTCGGGCACGCGGCGGGCACCTACTCGATGTCGGCGCTCATGGCCGACCCGCCCGCGGCGTCCGCGGCCGTCGTCGCCGCGGTCGTGTGCCTGCTCGCCGGGGCGGCCACGAAGTCCGCGCTCATCCCGTTCCACTTCTGGCTGCCCGCCGCCATGGCCGCGCCGACGCCCGTCAGCGCCTACCTGCACGCCGCCGCGATGGTGAAGGCCGGCGTGTACCTGGTCGCGCGGTTCGCGCCCGCGTACGCCGAGCTGCCCGTCTGGCGCTGGACGATCGTCGCGCTGGGCTGCGGGACCCTCGTGCTCGGCGGGTACCGCGCGCTGCGCCAGCACGACCTCAAGCTGATCCTGGCGTTCGGCACCGTCAGCCAGCTGGGCCTGATCATCCTGCTCGTCGGGCTCGGCACCCAGGCCACGGCCCTGGCCGGGCTCGCGATGCTCGGCGCCCACGCCATGTTCAAGGCGGCGCTGTTCCTCGTCGTCGGCACGGTCGACGTGGCGTGCGGCACGCGTGACCTGCGCAGGCTCTCGGGCGTGGGACGCGCGCTGCCGTGGACCGCGCTCGCGGGCGGTCTGGCCACCGCCTCGATGATCGGCCTGCCGCCGTTCGCGGGCTACGTCGCCAAGGAGGCGGGTCTCGAGGGGGTCGCGCACCTCGAGGACGGCTCGGTCGGGTGGATCGTGCTCGCCGCGGTCGTCGTCGGGTCGGCGCTGACGGTCGCGTACGGCCTGCGGCTGTGGTGGGGCGCGTTCGCGACCAAGGACGCGCTGGTCCCGCAGTCCAAGACGCAGGACTCCGAGGGGATCGCGACGACGACGTCGCTCGCCGTCGGCGGCGACGAGTCCGTCGAGCCCGCGCCCGTGACGCGCCCGTCGTTCCTGCTGACGGCGCCGGCGCTGGTGCTGTCCTTCCTCGGCCTGGCCGTCGCGGTGCTGCCGCAGCTCGGCGAGCACCTGCTCGCCCCGTACGCCGCGACCTACCCGCTGGGCGAGCCGGGCCACCTGCTCCTGTGGGGCGGGTTCGGGCTGGTGCTGTGGCTCACGGTCGGCGTCCTGGGGGCCGGCGGTCTGCTGTTCCTCGCACGCGACAAGGTCGAGCGCTGGCAGGCGCGCGTGCCCCACCTGCTCGAGGCGGACCTCACGTACCGCCGGTCGATGCGCAAGCTCGACGACCTCGCGGCCGACGTCACGGCCGTCACCCAGCGTGGTTCCCTGCCCCTGTACCTCGGCATCATCCTCATGACGTGGGTCGTCGCGGTCGGCGGCACGCTGCTGAGCGGCACGACGTTCCCGACCGAGACGCGGCCGTGGGACTACGCCGCGCAGACGGTGTTCGCGGCCGTGTCGATCGTCGCGGCGATCCTCGTGGCACGTGCCCGTCGCCGGCTCAAGGCCGTCATCCTCGCCGGGATCAGCGGGTACGCGATCGCCGGCATGTTCCTGCTGTACGGCGCGCCGGACCTCGCGGTGACGCAGGTGCTGGTCGAGACGATCACGCTCGTCGTCTTCGTGCTCGTGCTGCGCCGCCTGCCCCCGTACTTCTCGGACCGTCCCCTCGCGACGTCCCGCTGGGTGCGCCTCGGGCTCGGCCTGGCGGTCGGGCTCGTCGTCGCCGGGGTCGCGCTCGTCGCCCCGTCGGCACGCGTGCACGTGCCGGTGTCCGCGGACTTCGCGACCGAGGCGTACGAGTTCGGCGGCGGCAAGAACATCGTCAACGTCACGCTCGTCGACATCCGCGCGTGGGACACGATGGGCGAGATCTCCGTGCTGCTCGTGGCGGCCACGGGTGTCGCGTCGCTGGTGTTCCTGTCGGCGCGTGGCGGCCGGATCTTCCGCGAGCGCGAGGCGCCCGCCGACCGCGCCGTGTGGGGCGGCACGCCCGACCCGATGGCGGCGCTGCGACGCCCCCGGGCAGCGGCGGCGGCCCCCGTCACGGACCCGGACCTTCCGCTGACGCCCGCGCGCGGGATCACCCGGCCCGTCGGGTCCCGCGCGCGCGAGTGGCTGCGTGCCGGCCGCACCGTCGCCCCGCAGCGCCGGTCGGTGATCTTCGAGGTCGTCGTGCGGCTGCTGTTCCACACGATGATCGTGTACTCGGCGTTCCTGCTGTTCAGCGGCCACAACCAGCCTGGCGGCGGGTTCGCCGCGGGTCTGGTGACGGGGATCGCGCTGTGCGTGCGGTACCTCGCGGGCGGACGGTACGAGCTGGGCGAGGCCGCACCCGTGCAGCCCGGTGTGCTGCTCGGCATCGGCCTGTTCCTGTCGGCCGGTGTGGGTCTGGCGGCGCTGATCGTCGGGGGCAGCGTGCTGGAGTCGTGGATCCTGCCGTTCCACCTGCCGATCTGGGGCGAGGTCAAGCTCGTGACCAGCCTGTTCTTCGACGTGGGGGTGTACCTCGTGGTCGTCGGGCTCGTGCTCGACATCCTGCGGAGCCTGGGCGCCGAGATCGACCGGCGCGCCGAGTCCGGCGAGGACGACGTCCCGGACCACGCCGTCGGGGGCGACGACGCACCCGTGCTCGCGCGTGCGACGGGCGAGGGGGTGGTCCCGTGACCGAGGTCGTCATGAGCCCCAACCTCGTGTTCGTCGTGACGATCGCCGCGCTGTTCACGGTGGGCGTCTACCTCGTCCTCGAGCGCAGCCTCACGCGCATCCTGCTGGGCATCGTGCTGCTGGGGAACGGCACCAACCTGCTGATCCTCGTGGCGGGTGGCGCGGCCGGGAGCCCGCCGCTGGTCGACGTGCAGTCCGACCGGCCCATGAGCGACCCGCTGCCGCAGGCGCTGATCCTCACGGCCATCGTCATCACCCTCGGGCTCACGGCGTTCCTGCTGGCCATGGCGTACCGGTCGTGGCAGCTGCACCACCACGACGAGGTGCAGGACGACGTCGAGGACCGGCGCATCGTCCGGCTCGCGGCGCGCGACGAGCGCGCGTTCGAGGACGACGACACCGAGTCCGAGGGCGAGAGCCTCGACGAGGAGGCCGCGAGCGCCCGCGACGAGACCGACGAGGGCGAGGCCTTCGACGGGGCCCCGGCCGAACGGCCGCCGCCGCGCACCGACCACACGCACGGGAAGGAGGGACGATGACCGACTGGAGCTGGCTCGTCCCGCTGCCCGTCGTGCTGCCGCTGTCCGCGGCCGGCCTGGCGCTCGCGCTGTACCGCCGCCCGCGGCTGCAGCGCATCGTCTCCCTCGCCACCCTGACGATCGTCGCGGTCGTGTCGGCCGCGCTGCTCGTGCTGGCGGACTCCGGGCCGGTCGTCGTCGAGGTCGGGGACTGGGCGGCGCCGGTCGGCATCAACCTCGTCGCGGACCGCCTGTCGGCGCTCATGCTGACCGTGTCGTCCGTCGTGATCCTCTGCGTCCTCGTCTACTCCCTCGCGCAGGGCCGGGAGGACGGCGAACGGTTCGCGCCCATCTCGATCTTCCACCCGACGTACCTCGTGCTGTCGGCGGGTGTCGCGAACGCGTTCCTGTCCGGCGACCTGTTCAACATCTACGTCGGGTTCGAGATCCTGCTCGCGGCGTCGTACGTGCTCATCACGCTGTCGGGGACGACCGAGCGCATCCGCGCGGGCACGATCTACGTCGTCGTCGCGATCCTGTCGTCCGTGCTGTTCCTCGTCGCGATCGCGGCGGTGTACGCCGCGGTGGGCACGGTGAACCTCGCACAGCTCGCGATCCGCCTGCCGGAGGTCGACCCCGGGGTGCGGCTCGTCCTGCAGTCGATGCTGCTGCTCGCGTTCGGCATCAAGGCGGCCGTGTTCCCGCTGTCCGCGTGGCTGCCGGACTCCTACCCGACGGCCCCGGCCCCGGTCACGGCGGTGTTCGCGGGGCTGCTGACCAAGGTCGGCGTGTACGCGATCATCCGCACGCAGACCCTGCTGTTCCCCGGCGGGCAGCTCGACGACGTCCTCATGTGGGTCGCGCTCGCGACCATGGTCGTCGGCATCCTCGGGGCCGTCGCGCAGGACGACATCAAACGTCTGCTGTCGTTCACGCTCGTCAGCCACATCGGGTACATGGTCTTCGGCGTCGCGCTGGGCAGCGTGCACGGCTGGACCGCGGCGATCTACTACGTCGCGCACCACATCACCGTGCAGACCGCGCTGTTCCTCGTCGTGGGACTCGTCGAACGCTTCGGCGGGACGACGTCCCTGGACCGGCTCGGTGGCCTGGCGAAGATGACGCCCGTGCTGGCGGTGCTGTTCTTCGTGCCCGCGATGAACCTGGGCGGCATCCCGCCGCTGTCGGGGTTCCTCGGCAAGGTCGGGCTGCTGGAGGCGGGTGTCGAGCTCGGTACCCCCGTGGGCTACGCGCTCGTCGTCGGGTCCGTCGTGACGTCGCTGCTCACGCTGTACGCGTTGATCAAGGCGTGGAACAAGGCGTTCTGGCAGAGTCCTCCGGAGCCGCTGCCTGCCCACCACGTGCCCGCGCACATGGTGGTGCCGACCGCCGCGCTCGTCGTCGTGAGCCTCGCGCTGACCGTCTTCGCCGGCCCGCTGTACGCGTACACCGGGCGCGCGGCGCAGTCCCTCGCGGAGCGGCGGCCGTACATCGAGGCGGTCCTGCCCGACGGGCAGCGTGGTGAGGGCGAGTCCCAGCACGCGGCCGACGAGACGGACGACCACGACACCGACGGCGCTGCGACGCAGGACGGGGGCGACCGATGAGCCTGCACCCACGGCGCGGATGGCGCTTCCAGTGGGCGACGATCGCGTGGCTGACGGTCGTGTGGGTGCTGCTGTGGGGCCACGTGACCTGGGGCAACGTCGTCAACGGCGTCCTGCTGGGGATCCTGGTGACGGCGGGCCTGCGCATGACGCCCGTCGACTTCCACGGCCGCGTGCACCCCTGGTGGCTGCTCGTGCTGCTCGGACGTTTCGCGCTGGACCTGGTGCGTGCGTCGTTCGAGGTCAGCGTCGTCGCGCTGCGCCCGCGGTACACCCCGCGCGGCGCCGTGATCTGCGTGCAGCTGCGCAGCCACTCCGACCTGTACCTGACGATGACCGCCGAGCTCGTGTCGCTCGTGCCCGGGTCGATCATCGTCGAGGCGCACCGGCTCACCGGCCGGCTGTACGTCCACGTCCTCGACGTCGAGACCAGCGGTGGCATCGAGAAGGCCCGGCAGAACGTGCTCGACCAGGAGGCGCGCGTGCTGCGCGCGCTCGGGTCCGACGACGAGCTGACGGAGGCGGGTCTGCACCGCAGCCGTCACGTCCCGGAGGTGGCCCGATGAGCCCGTTCGACGTCGTCGTGGTGGTGTGCAGCGTGCTGCTGACCCTCGGCGCCCTGTTCGCGATCATGCGCGCCGAGAAGGGGCCGTCGATGCTCGACCGGACGGTCGCGCTCGACATCGTCGTCACCACGATGATCGCGGCCATCGCCCTGTACGCGGCGTACTTCCGCCGCGCCGACGTCGTGCCGCTGCTCGTCGTGCTGTCCCTCGTGGGGTTCGTCGGGTCGGTGACGATCGCGCGGTTCGCGGCCGTCGAGCCCGAGGGTGAGGGCCGCGTGCGCACGCGCGAGGAGGTCGCTGCCGAGGAGGCCGAGAAGCGCCGCCTCGAGCAGGAGGAGGAGGAGTCGCGCAGGCGTCGTCGTCGCGCGGCCGAGGTCGAGGCGCGGGTGGCTGCGGACGGCCCCGAGGGGGACGGTGCGGTGAGCGACGGTGCGGTGCCCGAGCCTCCCGGCGCCCGGGTCGCGTCGAGCACCCGCGAGACCGTCGAGAACGCGCCCGACGACGAGCACCACGGCGGCCCGGCGGACGAGGAGACGCGATGACGCAGGACCAGTGGACCGTGGTCGCGGACGTCGCCTCGATCGTCTGCCTGCTGGGTGGCGCGTTCTTCGCGTTCGCCGCGGGCGTCGGTGCGCTGCGCTTCCCCGACCTGCTGGCCCGCATGCACGCGGGCACCAAGCCGCAGGTGCTGGGCCTGATCCTCGTGCTCATCGGCCTCGCGCTGCGGCTGCGCGAGGGCGGCGCGGTGTGGGCGCTCGTGCTCGTCGCGATCTTCCAGATGCTCACGGCGCCCGTCGCCGCGCACATGGTCGGCCGCGCGGGCTTCCGCACCGGCAAGGTCCGGGGGGACCTGCTGGTCGTCGACGAGCTGTCGCGCGACCTCGACGCGACGCGCCCGCGCGGCGCGCGGCTGGACGACGAGGACGTCTGACGGGGTACCGGTCGGGTGTCAGCCGCCGATCGGGAGGCGGTTGCGGTTGACGCGGCCCGCGAGCTTCGCGGTGCCGCGGGTCGCGAGCACGCGCGAGAGGGCCACGGCCGCACCGGTGATCGCGGCGGCCGCGGCCACCTCGCCGAACCGGATGTCGTCGGCCGTGGAGTCGGCCGGCGGGGGCTTGTGACCCTTGGTCTTCTTCCAGGCCAGCTCGATGGCCTTCTGCACCGCCCACGCGGCGGCCAGCGCGACCCCCGCACCCACGATCTTCGCGACCATCGACTGCTTCTGGTCGTCCGCCATGTCGGTCCTCCTGTCGTCGTTCGCCTGGTCGGACGCTACCGGTCATCGGACGATCGCACAGGTCGGGGATAGGATCGCCCGTGAACGACAGGGGAGCGTCAGCCGCCGGACCCGCCCGGGTGCGGCACGAGGACGCTGAGAGTGCGGACCACCGCAGACCCTCGAACCTGATCCGGTTGGTACCGGCGTAGGGAGTCGGGCTTCTCTCCTCCCGTGGTCGTCGTGCGGTCGTCGACGCGGGTCGTCGTCGCCCGTGCGGCGGGTGCGGGGCCCCTCTGACGACGACGGAGGACGACCCCCACATGGCTACCCCCAGCCCTCGCACGACACGCCGCGCGGCCCGCGCCGCCGTGGCCGGTTCCGCGCTCGCCGCGCTGAGCGCCCTGACCGCGTGCTCGGCGGTCGGCGGTCCGACGGCCGACGGGACGAGCACCGGCGGCGGCACGGTCACGCTCGTGACGCACGAGTCGTTCGCGCTGTCCGACGGGCTGCTGGCGCAGTTCGAGGACGAGACGGGGCTGACGGTGCAGGTCGTGCAGCAGGCCGACGCGGGCGCGCTGGTCAACCAGCTCGTGCTGACGAAGGACGCGCCGCTGGGTGACCTGGTCTACGGGATCGACAACGCGTTCGCGTCGCGTGCGCTCGACGAGGGCGTCGTCGTGCCGGCCGACGTGTCCGCGCCCGCCGCGCAGGACGCCGCGGCGTACACGGTGCCGGGGGACGACGACGGTGCGCTGACCGCGGTCGACCTGGGCGACGTGTGCCTCAACGTCGACGCCGTGTGGTTCGCGGACCAGGGTGTGCCGGAGCCGACGACGCTCGAGTCGCTGCTCGATCCCGCGTACCGCGACCTCGTCGTGGTGCCCGACCCCGTCACGTCGTCGCCGGGGCTGGCGTTCCTGCTGGCGACCGTCGGTGCGTTCGGCGAGGACGGCTGGGTCGACTACTGGGCGGGGCTGCGCGACAACGGCCTGAAGGTCGCCGACGGCTGGTCGGAGGCGTACTACACCGACTTCACCGGCGGCGGGGGCGACGGGCCGCGGCCGGTCGTGCTGTCGTACGCGTCGTCGCCGCCGTTCACCGTCCCCGAGGGCGGCGACGAGCCGACGACGCGGGCGCTGCTCGACACGTGCTTCCGGCAGGTCGAGTACGCGGGCGTGCTGGCCGGTGCCGCGAACCCGTCGGGCGCCGCGCTGCTCCTGGACTTCCTGCTGTCCGACGACGTGCAGGCCGACATCCCCGGGTCGATGTACATGTACCCGGTGAGCTCGGCCGTCGAGCTGCCCGAGGAGTGGGCCCGGTGGGCGCCGCTCGCCGACGAGCCGTTCGAGGTCGCGCCCGCCGACATCGCGGAGAACCGCGAGCAGTGGCTGGCGACGTGGTCCGACACGGTGATCGGCTGACCGTGCCGCCCGTCCCCACCACCGACCGGAACCTGGCTCACCGTCCCGCACCCGGGACGGGGAGCGGGGTTCCGGTCGGCGGCGGGGGTGCGCGCGGCGGAGGTGCGCGGACCGGCTCGGGTGCGCGGGTCCCGTGGCGCGCGCGGGTCCCGTGGCGCTCGCGGGTCGGGTGGGGCGTCGCCGTCGCGCTGCCGCTCGTGTTCCTCGCGACGTTCTTCGTGTGGCCCGTCGTCGAGATCGTCGGGCGGGGGTTCGTCGACGACGGGCGGCTGGACCTGTCCGGCTTCGGCGACGTGTTCTCGCGGCCGCGCACGTGGCGCGTCGTCGGCCAGACGCTCGCGCAGGCCGCGCTCGGGACGCTCGGCGCGGTGCTGCTGGGCGTGCCCGGCGCGTACCTGCTGTACCGGTGCCGCTTCCCCGGCCGCGGGGCGCTGCGCGCGTTCGTGACCGTGCCGTTCGTGCTGCCGACCGTCGTCGTCGGCGTCGCGTTCCGCTCGCTGCTCGTCGACGGCGGGCTGCTGGGTGGGCTCGGCCTCGACGGCACGTTCACCGCGATCGTGCTGGCGCTCGTGTTCTTCAACTACGCGGTCGTCGTGCGGACGGTCGGTGGCATGTGGGAACGGCTCGACCCGCGCACCGAGCAGGCGGCCCGGGCGCTCGGCGCGTCGCCGTGGCGCGTGCTGCGGACCGTCACGCTGCCCGCGCTCGGCCCCGCGGTCGCGTCGGCCGCGTCGCTGGTGTTCCTGTTCTGCGCGACCGCGTTCGGCACCGTCCTCGTGCTCGGCGGGCGGCGGTACGGGACGGTCGAGACCGAGATCTGGATCCAGACCACGCAGTTCCTCGACCTGCGGGCCGCGGCCGTGCTGTCCGTCGTCCAGCTCGTCGTCGTGGTCGCCGCGCTCACGGCCGCCGGGCGTGCGCGTGCCCGCACGGAGCGCGCGCTGACCCTCGGCGGCCCCGCGGCGACCGCCCGTCCGGTGCGCCTGCGCGAGCCGCTGGACGCCGTGGCCGTCGTCGTCACCGCCGTCACCGTGGCCGGGCTGCTCGCCGCACCGCTGGTCAACCTCGTCGTCCGCTCGCTGCGCACGCCGCGCGGGTGGGGCCTGGACAACTACGCCGCGCTCGCGGTGCCGCAGGACACGCTGGCCGTCTCGGCGTGGCAGGCGGCCGGGACGTCGGTGCGCACGGCCGTGGACGCGACGACGATCGCTCTGGTCGTCGGGGGGCTCGTCGCGCTCGTCGTGTCCCGACGCCCGCGGCGCACGTCCGCGCGACGCGCCGTCGCGGGACTCGACGCGCTGTTCATGCTGCCGCTCGGGGTGTCCGCCGTGACCGTCGGGTTCGGGTTCCTGGTGTCGATGCACGCACCGCTCGGGCTGCCGGTCGACCTGCGGACGTCGCCCGTGCTGGTCGCGGTCGCGCAGGCGGTCGTCGCCGTGCCGCTCGTCGTGCGGACCGTGCTGCCCGTGCTGCGCGCGATCGACCCGCGGCAGCGCGAGGTCGCCGCGACCCTCGGCGCCCCACCCGGGCGTGTGCTGCGGACCGTGGACCTCGTGGTCGCGCTGCGCGCCGTCGGGCTCGCGCTCGGGTTCGCGTTCGCCGCGTCGCTCGGGGAGTTCGGGGCGACGTCGTTCCTGGCCAGGCCGCAGGACCCGACGCTGCCCGTCGTCATCTTCCGGCTGCTGGGACGTCCCGGCGCCGAGAACTACGGGGCCGCGCTCGCGGCGTCCGTGCTGCTGGCCGCGCTCACGGCGGGCATCGTGGCGGTGTGCGAGCGGCTGCGCCGCCCGGGGATCGGAGGTGCGTGGTGAGCGACGGGCTGCAGGTCGCCGACGTCGTCGTGCGGTACGCGGGGGCGCCGGCCCCGGCCGTCGACGGGGTCGACCTGACCGTGCCGACCGGTGAGGTCGTCGCGCTGCTCGGCCCGTCCGGGTGCGGCAAGTCCTCGCTGCTGCGCGCGGTCGCCGGGCTCGAGCCGCTCGCCGCGGGCGACGTCGCGTGGGACGGGGTGTCCGTCGCGGACGTGCCCGTGCACCGTCGCGGGTTCGGGCTGCTGTTCCAGGACGGGCAGCTCTTCGCGCACCACGACGTCGCCGGGAACGTGGCCTACGGGCTGCCGACGGCGGTCCGCCGGGACCGGGCCGCGCGCGACGCCCGCGTCGCCGAGCTGCTCGACCTCGTCGGCCTGCCCGGCACGCAGCGTCGCGACGTCGCGACGTTGTCGGGCGGTGAGCGCCAGCGCGTCGCGCTCGCCCGCGCGCTCGCCCCGCGTCCCCGGCTGCTGCTGCTCGACGAGCCGCTGTCCGCCCTGGACCGCGCGCTGCGCGAACGGCTCGCGCTCGACCTGCGGGACGTCCTGCAGGCGACCGGGACCACCGCGCTGTTCGTCACGCACGACCAGGACGAGGCCTTCGCCGTCGCCGACCGCGTCGCCGTCATGGACGCCGGGCGGCTGCTGCAGGTCGCCGCACCCGCCGCGCTGTGGGCGCGGCCCGCGTCGCGGCGGGTCGCGCAGTTCCTGGGGTACGAGGCGTTCGTCGACGTGCCGGGCCCCGACGACGCCGCACCGGCGGCCGTCCGCGCCCTGGTCGGCGCGGTGCGGGGGGCGGGCGTCGCGCTGCTGCCCACCGGCGGTGTGCTGGCGCTGGCGGCCGGCGCGTTCGTCGTCGTCCCCGACCCCGCCGTGGCGACCCCGGCCCCCGACGCCCCCGCCCCCGCCACTCCCGCCGCCGCCACTCCCGCCGAGCGGAACGTGGCTCACGGTTCGGCGGGCGCAACGGTGAGTGGTGTTTCGGTCGGCGGTGGCCCGGGCGTCGAGCGGGGCGTGGTTCACGGTTCGGGTGGCCTGACGGTGAGTGAGGTTCCGGTCGGCGGGGGCGGGGCGGGGGGCGTGGTCGGGGTCGTCGTGGTGCTGCGGTCGCGGCGCGGGCGCACCGAGGTCGTCGTCGACGTCGAGGGGGTGGGCCGCGTCAGCGCGCTCGCACCCGCCGGGTGGACGTGCGCACCGGGCCGGCGGGTGCCGCTGCGTGCGGATGCCGCTGCGGTCGCGGGGCTGCCGGGCTAACGTCGGGACCACGGGCCACAGGTGTCCCGGCCCGACCACCGAGCCCAGTGAGGTGAACGGCATGACCCTCGAGCGTCGTGAGGTCGTCTCCGTCGACGTCCGCTCCCCCGTCGCGACCGTGTGGGAGCACCTGCGCGACCCTCGGCTGGTGCGCCGCTGGTTCGGCTGGGACGACGACGGGCTCGACGCGCAGATCCGGGACGTCTTCCGTGACCGCCCGCGCGAGGAGCACGACCACACCGACGGCGTGACGACGCGCACGCTGGTGTGGCCCCACCACGACGAGCTGACGGTCACGGCCCGCGACGACGCGCCGACGCGCACCCGCGTCGCCGTCACCCGGCCCAGCCACGAGGGGCTGTCGACGTTCGACGGCGTGTTCGACGAGCGCGACGAGGGCTGGATCCAGCACGTCCACCAGCTCGCGTTCGCGCTCGACGTCCACCCGGGCAAGGACCGCGTGACGCTCCAGTCGCACGGCCTGGACGCCGGGGACCGGCGCGACCCCCTGCTGTTCCGCGCCGGGTTGCACGGCGTGCGTGGTCTGCCCGTGGGTGGGCACGTCGACGCGACGCGTCCGGACGGCTCACGCGTCGGCGGCACCGTCGTCTACAAGTCGGAGCACCAGATCGGCATCCACCTGCACGGCATCGCCGAGTCGCTGCTCGTCATCGTCGTGCGCCCGCCCGTCGAGCGACCGCCGCACGGCTCGGTCGACGTGACCCTGTCGACGTACGGGCTGGACCAGACCGTGCTCGACGAGGCCCGCCGCCGCTGGGCGGGGTGGTGGGGGACGACGACAGGATCGCGGGCCTGAGGCCGAGCCTCACCTGGCCCGGGCCCCGCGCGTGCCCTCGACCCGGAGCTGCCACACCCCCGACCCGCCCGCGGGCCGGAACCCGAGTGCGACGTTGATGGCGAGCATCCAGCGGTTCTCCTGCGCGTTCCACGTGCTGATGCGCCGCACGGCCGGGCGCTGCGCGGCCAGCGCCTGGAGCTGCACGGTCTTGACGAGCATCCCGAGCCGGTGGCCGCGGTGCTCGGCCTGCACGAGCGTGTCACCCTGCCACACGAACTCGTCGGTGTGCGGGGGGACCATGAGCTGGGAGTACGCGACGAGGCGGCCGGACGGGACGTGCTCGACGGCCGTCGTCAGCAGGTGCTCGTCGCGGCCGAGCGTCTCGGCGTCGTCCGCCAGGACGCGGGCCGCGTCCCAGGCCTCCTCCTCGACGTCGAGGCCCGCGGTCGGCTCGTCGGTGCTCATGCTGGTGCGCAGCGCGGCGAGCTGCTCGGCCCAGACGTCGGGCGTCGCGTCCACCCAGGTCACGGGCCGGTAGTCCGGGCCCGCCGCCGCGGCGGCGCGTGCGCGGTGGGCCTCGACCGCGGCCGGGTCGAGCGGCAGCGCGAGCCGTGAGTGGCGGGCGACCTGCTCGAGCCGCCAGCCGTGCGCGAGCGCGAACCGCACGGCGGCGTCGTCCCGGGAGACCACGCCCTCGCCCGAGGCCGCGGCCAGCGTGCGGGGGCCGGGTGCGGGCTCGACGGTCTGCTCGGTCTCGGTCACCAGGTGCGTGCGCCCGGCGCCCCGGGCCACGTCGAGCGCCGCGGTGTGCAGCGCGTCGCCGATCCCGCGGCCGCGGTGCGCGGGGCGCACGCCCAGGTCGAGCCAGCCGGTGTGGGTGTTGTCCGTGAGCGGCAGGTCGAGTCGCGCGAAGCCCAGCACGCGCGCGGGGTCCGTCGCGTCCGCGGTGTCGTCGACCGCGACGAGACGCACGCGCCGGTCGTACTCCTGGTGCTCGAGCTGGGACAGCGCGCGGCGCGGGGTGGTCGCGAAGTCGTCGGTGCCCCACAGGGTGCGGGTCGCCTCGTTCTGCGCGTCGACCATGCCGTGCAGCAGCCACGCGTCGACGTCCTCGAGGGACGTCGGCACGGGCAGCTCGCGCACCGACCACGTCGTCATGCCCTCCACGATCCACGCCGCGGCCGCTCGCGTCGACGCATTTGCGGGTCGGTACCCCGCGCCGGGCATAGCCTGCCGGGATGCCGTGGTGGGAGGTCGTGGGCTGGGCCGGGTCCGTGCTCGTCGTCGTGTCGCTCATGCAGGCGCGCGTGTGGCGGTTCCGGGTCATGAACCTCGTGGGTGCCGTGCTCGCGACCGCGTACAACGCGGTGTTCGGCATCTGGGCGTTCGCGGCGATGAACGGTGCGATCGCGGTCATCGACGTCTACTGGCTGTGGCGGCTGCGCCGCGAGCGGTCCGACGCGGACGTGTACGCCGTGGTCGAGGTCGCGCCCGACGACGCGTACCTGCGGCACGTCCTGGCGGTGCACGCCGACGACGTCGCGCGGCACCGCACGGTCCCCGCGGACGACGTCGTCGTGGCCGACGGTGGCGCGGGACCGGACCGGGCGCTCGCGTTCCTGGTGGTGCGCGGCGACGAGACGGTCGGCGTGGTGCTGGTCCGGGCCGAGGACGACGGCACGGGCGTCGTCGTCCTGGACTGGGTGACGCCGCGGTTCCGGGACTTCACCCCGGGGGAGTTCGTGTACCGGCACTCGGACGTGTTCGCGGCGCACGGGCTGCGGCGGCTCGTCGTGCCGACCGCCCCGCCGGGGGCGGCCGCGTACCTCGCGCGCGTGGGGTTCCGGCGGGTCGACGACCGGGCCTGGGAGCGGCTGGTCGCGGCGGGCTGACGCGGGCTGGACCCACCCTATTTACGGCTGTGCGATGTGTAGAGTTCGGCTGTGCGAACTCTGGAACGGCCCGCGCGTGCGAAGCCACGCGTGCCGGTGCTGCTGGGACCCGCGTTCGTCGCGGCCATCGCCTACGTCGACCCCGGCAACGTCGCCGCCAACCTCACGGCCGGCGCGCGCTACGGGTACCTGCTGCTGTGGGTGCTCGTCGCCGCCAACGTCATGGCCGTCCTCGTGCAGTACCAGTCCGCCAAGCTCGGGCTCGTCACCGGCGAGTCGCTGCCCGGCGTGCTGGGCCGCCGTCTGCGCCGTGGGCCGCGCCTGGCGTTCTGGGCGCAGGCCGAGGTGGTCGCCGCCGCCACCGACGTCGCCGAGGTCGTCGGCGGTGCGATCGCGCTGCACCTGCTGTTCGGTGTGCCGCTGCCCGTCGGCGGGCTGGTCGTCGGCGTCGCGTCCATGGTGCTGCTCGCCACGCAGGACAGGTACGGCCAGCGCCGCTTCGAGGCCGTCGTCGTCGCGCTGCTCGCCGTCATCACGGTCGGCTTCCTCGTCGGCCTGGTCGTCACACCGCCCGACGCGGGCGGTGTGCTCGGCGGCCTCGTCCCCCGCTTCGCCGGCAGCGACTCGGTCCTGCTCGCCGCGAGCATGCTCGGTGCGACCGTCATGCCGCACGCCATCTACGTGCACTCGGCGCTCGTGCGCGACCGCCACGGTCGCGCCCCCGAGGGCTCCGGGCGCCGCCTGCTGCTGCGGGCGACGCGCTGGGACGTCGGCGCCGCGCTCGTCGTCGCCGGCGCCGTGAACATCGGCCTGCTGCTGCTCGCCGCGTCCGGGCTGCAGGGCACCGAGGGCACCGACACGATCGAGGGCGCGCACGCCGCGATCGTCACCGCGCTCGGCCCGGGCATCGGCCTGGCCTTCGCGGTCGGGCTGCTCGCGTCCGGTCTGGCGTCCACGTCCGTCGGCGCGTACGCGGGCGCGACGATCATGGAGGGCCTGCTGCACCGGCGCATCCCGCTCCTGCTGCGCCGCGCCGTCACGCTCGTCCCTGCGATCGTGCTGCTCGCGCTCGGCGCCGACCCCACCTGGACGCTCGTGCTCAGCCAGGTGGTGCTGAGCTTCGGCATCCCGTTCGCGCTGGTCCCGCTCGTGCGGCTGGGCCGCGACCGCGACCTCATGGGCGCCGACCGCAACGGTCCGTGGGTGCACGCCGTGCTGTGCGTCGTCGTCGCGCTCGTCGTCGTCCTCAACCTCGCGCTGCTGGTGCTGCTCACGACGGGCGCGTGAGGCTCACGCGCGGTGGACGTCCGTGACCAGCACGTCCACGGTGACGACCGCGTCGGGCAGGTCCGGGTCGCCCAGCACGTCGCGCAGGTGCCCCGCCACCGTGCGGCGCACGTCCGCGGCGAGCGGCGCCAGCGGCTGCAGGTAGGCCGCCGACACCTCGACCACCACCTCGTCGAGCGCGTCGTCGGGGCCGGTGCGGAAGGTCAGGCGCCGCACCTGCACGCGCGTGTCGACGTCGAGCCGCGCACGCACGGACGTGCGCAGCACGTGCGCCGCGACCGTGTACGCGCCCTCGGCGTGCCGGCCGCGCACGGGCTGCGACGTCCGCGCGGCCGAGAGCGCCGACGTGAGGACCCGGGGCGCGACCGTGACCCAGCCGTCGTCGGTGTGCCGGCGCAGCCGGGCGGTCGCGAGGTCGAGCAGGTCGTCCGGCGGGCCAGCGTCGTTCAGCGCCATGCGGCGAACCTCCTCGCGAGCGTGTCGCGAGCACGGGCCAGCGCACCGCGCACCGCGGCGTGGGTCGTGCGCAGCACGTGGGCCGCGTCGGCGTAGGACATGCCCTCGACCTCCACGAGCAGCCAGACCGCACGCTGCGGTCCGGGCAGCTCCGCGAGCACGCGGTCGAGGGCGGCGCGCAGGTCGGTCGCGAGCAGGTGCTCGACGGGCTCGTCCCCCGTGGGGGCGCGCTGCGGTGTGCGTCGACCGTCGTCCTCCGCGACGGGGACGGCGGCGCGGGCCCGGCGACGTGCCGTGCGTCGCACGCAGTTGGTCTGGATGCCGAAGAGCCAGGTGCGGACGCTGGCGTCGCCGCGGTACCCGTCGGCGCCCAGCCAGGCGGCCGTGAGCGCGTCCTGCACCGCGTCCTCGGCGTCCTGCGTGGACGGCAGCAGGCGGCGTGCGTACCGGTAGAGCGCGGCGCCGTGGCGCGCCACGAGGGTCGCGAACGCGGTGTCGTCGCCGAGCGCGGCACGCCGGACGAGCGCGTCGTCGGGTCCGGCCGTCGGGAACGGCTCGGCGGTCACGGTGCGCTCGGTGCGGGGGCGGTGCCCAGGTGAATGTGATGTAGATCACATTGCTTCCACCGTGACGACGGTGCGCGAGAGGGCACTCCACCAGTGTCGGCGTCCCTGTGCCGGTCGGCACCTCGGGACGCCAGGCACGTCCGCACCATCCGGACCGAAGCACCAGGAGCACCGATGAGCGAGCAGACGACCACACCGACCACCGCCACCGGGAACCGCGCACCCCGGGTCGGCAACGTCGGCACCACCGGCACGGTCCACGCGAGCGCCACGCCCCTGCAGACCGCGTACGGCACGACGACGATCGCCGACGGTGTCGTCGCCAAGATCGCCGGCATCGCGGCAGGCGACGTCGCCGGGGTCCACGCGCTCGGCGGCGGCGCGGCCCGCGCGTTCGGCGCGATCCGCGAGCGCATCCCGGGCGGCACCACCAACCACGCGCAGGGCATCAGCGTCGAGGTCGGGGAGCAGGAGGCCGCCGTCGACGTCGACCTGGTCGCCGAGTACGGGGTCTCCGTGGTCGACCTCGCCGAGGGCGTCCGTCGCAACATCATCACGTCGGTCGAACGCATGACCGGTCTGCGCGTCATCGAGGTGAACATCAGCGTCAACGACGTGCACCTGCCGCAGGACGACCCGCAGCCCGAGGCCGTGCAGCCGCCGCGCGTGGCATGAGCGGTGCACTGCCGGACCCGCGCCCGCCGGACCCCGCCGAGCTCGCGGCCGCCGCGGCGCTCGCCGTGCCCGGCGTCGCGGGCCTGTACCCCGGTCCGTTCGGCGAGATCGGCACCCACCTGCCCGGCCGCCGCGTGGCCGGGGTGCGCACCCGCACCGGGCCCGACGGCACGGCGACCGACGTCCACGTCGTCGCGCTGCTCGGCGGCGACCTGCGCGCGCTCGCGGCGGAGGTGCACCGGGCGGTGCGCGCCGCCGTGGGCGGACAGGTGCACGTCGTCGTCGACGACGTCTCGCCGTGAGCACCGGACCACCCGAGACCACCGGACCACCTGCCGGCCGGCCGGCACCCGTCCGCACCCGCACGACCCGAACCGAGGAGCACCCCATGTCCCTGTCCCTGGCCGGTCTGCTGACCGGGCTGCTGCTCGCGCTGGCGGCGATCGTCGGCGGCTTCAACGGCTTCCTGCTCGCCCTCGTGCTCGGCGCGGTCGGGTGGATCGTCGGCGCCGTCGCGGAGGGTCGCGTGGACGTGTCCGCGCTCGTGAACGGCCGCCGCCGTGGCTGACGGCACGCCCGGTCCCGACCCGGGTGCGCGCGGCTCCCTGACCGTCAGCGACCGGGTCGTGCAGAAGGTCGCCGTGACGGCCGCCGCGCGCGTCGCCGGCGTGGCCACCGCGACCTCCGGCCTGCTGGGGCGCGACCTCCCCCGCGCGTCGGCGCACATCCACGGGACACGCGCGCAGGTCGAGGTCGACGTGGCGCTCGCGTGGCCCGCACCGGCCGCGCACACCGCGCAGCGCGTCCGGGACGCGGTCGGCGACGCCGTCGCCCGGTACGCCGGGATCGTCACCGACCGCGTGGACGTGCGCGTCGTCGCCGTCACCGACCCCGCGCCCGTCGCCGCGGAGCGTGTGCGATGAGCGCCCCCACGGACGCGCGACCCGTCGACCCCCGGCACTCCGACGACCTCCCGGGGCCGACGGGTGACGTGCCGGTCGACGTCGCGGACGCGCAGCCCGAGCCCGTGCCGTTCGCCCAGCCGCGACCCGTGGGACCCCTCGGCTGGGTCGGTGTCGTCCTGGCCGTCGTCGTCCTCGGCGTCGCCACGGTGCTCGTGCACGACGGCCTGGTCGCGCTCGGCGTGCTCGGCGGCGGTGCCTGGGTCCTCGCGGCCGCCGACGCGGTCGGCGAGGTCGGTCCTGGCTGGCAGGTCGCGCTCGTCGGGGTCGTGCTCGCGCTCGCGGGCCTGCGGCTCCTCGTCGTCGCGCTCACGCGGCGCCGACGCCCCGGGCTGCCGCTGTCCGGTGGCGGCGGCCAGTACCTGCTGGGCCGGGACGTCGCGCGGCTCGCCTCCGGGGCGGCCGCGCAGGTCGACGGCGTCCTCGACGTGAGCAGCACGTGGGGCCGGCGGGCCGTGACCGTCAGCGCGACGACCGACGGCGACGCCGCCCTCGACGCGCGGATCCACACGGCCGTCGCCGCGCGGCTCGGCGCGCTCGCGGACGCCCCGCGCGTCGTCGTGCGCACGCGCCGCAGCCGCACCGAGGCGGGTGCGTCATGACCCGCGGGGTGCGGTCGGTCAACCGCGTCGTCGCGTGCGTCGTCGGCCTCGTGCTGCTCCTGGTCGGCGTCGCCGCCGTGCTGTGGTGGACGGGCACGCTGGCGGACCTGTGGTCGGGGACGCCCGACGCGCTCGACGCGCGCCGCGTCGACGAGGTGACCGGTGCCGCGTGGTTCGGCGCCGTCGCGACGGCGTGCGGCGTGGTGCTCGGTCTGCTCGCGCTGTGGTGGCTGGTCGCGCACCTGGGGTCGCCGCGCGTCGGCACGCTCACGCTCACGGGGTCCGGTGCGTCCGGTCGCCTCACGCTCGACGCGGGGTCGCTGGCCGGGCACGTCGCGGAGCAGGCGCGGCGCCTGCCCGGCGTCGTCGGGGCGCGCACGGCCGTCGACCTGGAGCACGGCCGCCACGTGCTGGTGAGCACGCTGCAGGTCGACCCGGAGGCCGACCTGCCGGCGCTCGCCGACGAGGTCGCCGCGCTCGTGACGCAGGCACGCGACGTCGCGGGGATCCGCGGCCTGGCCGCGCGCACCCGCCTGGCCGTCAGGCCCCGGGCGCGGGGCGGGACCCGCGTGCGCTGAGCGGGTCGCCCAGCGCACGCGCCACGCCCAGCGCACGCGCCACGCCCAGCGCACGCGCCACGCCCAGCGGGCGCGGCAGCAGGGCGGGACGTCCGACGGGTCCAGCCCCGGCACGAGTGACCGAGCAGCTGCGGCTCGCACCCTCAGTCCCCGGGTTCGCCTGCGCCTCCGCGAGCCGCACCACCGGCGACCCCGTCCGCGACCCCGGTACGTCCTGGCGGTCGACGCCCGTCGCGCACGACCTGCCAGGTGCCGTCGGACACGTCGACCGGCTCGGCGTCGCCGGGCTCGCCGCCGCGTGGTGCGCCGCGCCGTCGCACCGTGTTGTTCGTCGGGTCGGGGAGGTCCGGCGGCAGGCGGGGGAGTCCAGTCGTCTCGCACTGCTTCCGGACGGTTACGCTCCGGAAGCCCGAGCGTCTCGGACCGCCAGGACCGCCGCGGCCACCTCGTGCGCTGTGCGGTTCTCGGTGTCGACCTGCGGGCCGAGCGTCGCCAGGCGGTCGAGGGCCTCGAAGTAGCGGGATGCCTGGTCGAGTCGCCAGCTCCGGGCCCCAGGATCGTCCGTGTCGTTCTCGATGCGGGTGGCCAGCGTCTCGGGCGAGGAGTGCAGCGTCACGTGGACGACCTCATGGCCCGCCGCGCGCAGACCGCCGAGGATCTCGTCCGCGTAGTCCACGCGGAGCAGGGTCATGGGAACGACGAGCGTCGGCGTCCGCCGGGCCGCTCGGTGGGCACCGTGGACCACGCCCCGGCGCCAGGCAGGACGGTCCTGGAAGTCGCCCGGACGGACGAGACCCACCGTGCGCTGGACCAACCAGCCGAGTCGTTCAGGGTTGTACTGGCGAGACTGCGAGTCAGCCTGAAGCAGCAGGCGGGTGCACGTCGACTTGCCCACACCGAACGGCCCGTTGAGCCAGAGGATCACGCCCAGGACCGTAGCAGGGCCGGGCTGCCCCCTGCGGGGATGTGCGTCTGTCCCTGCTCCGTCCGCGCCCGATCGGAGTTCATGCTCGCCCTCCCGTCCAGCCGACGGGCTCCGCGGCAACGCCTCCCGGGATGCTGGGCCGCATCGTCTCCCCGTGACACCTGACGTCCCACGGTCCAGGCGGCGACGGGCAGCAGTCGCCACCCGCGCTCGACGGCGACGGGTCCCCGTGCTGAGGGGCGTCACGGCCGCGCTCCTGCGGGTGACAGCGCATCGGCGACCCGCACCGTCAGCCCTCCGCCACCCCCCGTGCCTCCGCGAGCCGCGCCTCGAGGTGCTGCCGCTCCGCGCTGTCCGGCACCAGGTCCAGCGCGCGCTCCAGCTCGGTGACCGCCTCCGCCCCGCGACCGGCGCGCAGCAGCAGCTCCCCGCGGACGGCGGGGAGCCGGTGGTGGTGCGGCAGGGCGTCGTCGAGGCCGTCGAGCAGGGCGACGCCCGCGTCGGGCCCGGCGGCCTCCGCGACCGCGACGGCCCGTGCGAGCCGCACGACCGGTGACCCGTTGCGCGTCTCCAGCACGGCGTAGACCTGCGCGATCACGTCCCACCGGGTGTCCGCGGCGGTCGGGGCGGTCGCGTGCTCCGCGGCGGCCAGGGCCTGCAGGCGGTGGTCCTCCGCGAGCCCGTCGAGCGGCGGCAGCGCCGTCAGCAGCGCGACGCCCTCGGCGATGTCCTCGTTGTGCCAGCGGGACCGGTCCTGGTCCGGCAGCAGCACCAGGCGGCCGTCGTCGTCGAGGCGCGCGTCGCGGCGCGAGTGCTGCAGCAGCATCAGCGCGAGCAGGGCGTGCACGCGCGGCGACCCGCCCAGCAGGCCGTCGAGCTCACGCGTCAGCCGCACGGCCTCGTCCGCCAGGTCGACGCGCAGCCCGCCCGGCACGTCGGCCGGCTGGTAACCCGCGGTGAACAGCAGGTACAGCACGGTCGCCACCGCGTCGAGGCGCTCGTCGAGCTGCCCCGGCGGCGGCACCACGAACGGCACGCCCGCGGCCGCGAGCCGCTTCTTGGCCCGCGTCAGCCGCGCCGACATGGCGGTGTGCTGCACGAGCTGCAGGCGCGCGATGTCCGCGGTCCCCAGCCCGACGACGAACCGTAGGGTCATCGCGACCCGGTCCGCCGGTGCGAGCGCCGGGTGGCAGCACGTGAGGACCAGGCGCAGCTGCTCGTCGGCGACGTGCGCACCCGGGTCCTGCGTCGCGGCGGCCAGCGCGCGCATCTGGTCGTCGACGACCATGAGGGGCTCCTTGCGCCGGTGCACGGCCTGCGCGCGCAGGCGGTCGAGGACGCGGCGGCGCGCGGCCGTCAGCAGCCACGCGCCGGGGTTGGCGGGGACGCCGTCGCGCGGCCACGTGCGCGCCGCGGCCTCGAACGCGTCGCCCGCGGCGTCCTCCGCGAGGTCGGGGCTTGCGAACTGCGCGACGAGCAGCGCGACGACGTGCGACCAGTGGGCCCGCCACGCGGCACCGAGCGCCGCCGCGACGTCGTCCGGCCCCACGACGTCCTCCCGCCCGACCTCCCGCCCGACCTCCCGTCCCACCGGTCCAGTCTCACCCCCGCCACCGACCACCCTCACCCCCGCCACCGCCAACCCCCACCCGCCACCACCCCTCCCCCCCCCCCCCGCCACCCGCCACACCCCGCCCCCCCCCACCCACCCTCCCCCGCCCACCGCCCCC